>Ga0114976_10000720_pt1 | contig 20815 bp, 20 predicted proteins | sample S_130805_EF_Meta_FD_87319 | JGI IMG/M metagenome (GOLD analysis project Ga0114976, IMG submission 87319) | Freshwater microbial communities from Lake Simoncouche, Canada to study carbon cycling - S_130805_EF_MetaG | ecosystem: Environmental > Aquatic > Freshwater > Lake | place: Lake...
CATTTTATTTTTTATTCAACGTCTCCAACTTTTAAAATAATTTTATAAAAATTATAGAATTATTTTATTTTTTTCAAATTACTCTTATAAATTTAGTAATCTAATATATAAATATTATTTTTATATATAAAATTAATATGCCACGCAAACCAAAAGAGACTATGCAAAATTGTGAAAAAATTGAAATAGCACTTGAACATAAAATTTATAATCGAGATTATTATAAAAAAAATCGGGATTTAATAGCTGCTAAATATAAACAAATAAAACAAGAGCTTCTTTATGAACAGATAAAAAATTGGAAAGAAGAAAAACTTAAAGATCCTAATGCTTTCTCTCCATTTTATAACTCATAATCATTTTTTCATTTTTATTGCTGTACTTAATATTTCATATTGCATTGTTGCTTGTTTCTTCTCAGCATCTGTTGACGCACCAGTCATTAATGATTCTACTTTTGATAATTTACTTAATAATACATTTTTAGGACTCTTCATAAACCCATCTATTCTAGATTTGTGTTCTTCATAAAACTTCATTTGTTTTGTTTGTTTTTTTGGTTTTGATTCTTTTTTTGAAATGTTAGATGGTTCTAAATATTTTATTTGTTTCATTGGTGCCGGTGTAAATGGTTTGGGTTTATCATATTGTTTTTTTTCTTCTGTAGGAGATTTTGAACGCTTTGGACTTGCTGTTTTTTTATGTTTATTTAATAATGCTTGTAATCCTGACTTATTTAATCCAGTAATACCTTTTATACCTTTTTCTTTTAACTCAACTTTTAAATCACAAATAGTTACTGCCATTTAAGTTATATATATATAAAATATTATTTTTATATATATAAAAATGCCTCGTAAAACAAAAGAAGGAATGATACCATACGAAGAAATAGACCAAAAAGAGTACCACCGTCAATATTACAAAAAAAATAGGGATCTTATTAAATTAAAAAGACTACAAGCAAAAGAAACTATTCTTACTGAAGATGTTAAGGCATGGAAAGAGAGAATGTTAAATAATCCTTGGGCTTTATATCCATTTTATGACCCAAGCAGTAATAAACGCTATGGTGAAGAATCTGATACATCAACCATAGGCACTCCGTCTTCTTCTCCAACTTCAATTAATTCTAATGCTTCATTATAACCTTCAACTATTTCTAAACCATTTTTAACTTCTGCTAAAAAAATAAGTGCTTCTAATTCTGCTCTTTTAATACGAGATTTATGTTCAATACGATAATATTTAGCAACACTTTTTAAATCAGCAACAGACAAATATCCAAAGTCACGCATTTATACTATTTAAATATTATAATATTTAGAAATAAACTTAATTCCGACACAAAGGGCATCGATTTATTCTATGAAGGCAAAATGAATGGGCATAATGACCGCATGAAAGCAAACAAAAACAATGTTTGCAATTAATTATATCCATACATATAGGACATTCCAATTCTGTTTTATTTTTTAAATATTGCTCAAATACAAAATCTCTCAAAAATGATTTACAAATAACATTTTGTTGATCATTAAGTTTAGATCCTGGCATTTATTATATAATAATATTATAAATATGATTAATCCATATTTAAATGGGAAAATATATGCTTTAGTAAGTGAAAGCACAGGATTAACTTATTATGGAAGCACTATTCAAAGATTATCACAAAGAAAAGGTGAGCATATGAGAGATTATAGAAATTATTTATATAATGATGGTTGGAAATGTTCTTCTTTTGATGTATTAAAACAAAAAGATGCTAAAATAATATTAATTGAAGAATTCCCTTGCTCATCTAGATTAGAACTTGAGCAACGCGAAGGACATTGGCAAAAAAATAATAATTGTACAAATATTAATATTGCAGGAAGAAATACAAAAGAATATAAAAAAACTATTGAATATCGCGAACAGCATAAACTTTATATGAGAGAATATAGAAATAAAAAAAAAATTGATTATTATTAAATAATAAAAAAGCTTAAATATAATATTATATTATATATAAAATGAGCGAATTAGATAAGTTTAGGGAAACATTTGCCAATAAAAGTAAGATTACACAAGGAGTTTATACTAGCAACTATAAAAAATTACGCGAGATGCTTGATGGTGTTGATATTGCTTCTGTGTCTCAAAAAAAGGTTATTGAAACAGCAGAAACTCTTGATAATCGTAATTCACAGCAATCATTAATTAATATTGCTTATTTAATTAGGAAAAATGAAGGACTAGCAATTAATGAACTTGAAGCATTTAGGAAGAAAAATCAAACTTATTTAAGGGATAAGATTTATGAAACAAATTCTTTCCTTGTTGATAATCTCCCTTCTTATGATGAATTAGTTGATTTTGTTAATGGATTACTCAAAGATGAAAAATATACTCAATATGTTATTAATTACTTATTACTTCATTGTCAAGTGAGAAATGCTGATTTAAATTTTGATTTTGTGTTACTTAAAAAAGATACTAAGGATAAATCTAAAAATTATTTATGGTATAGTAGTAAATCTAAAACAGTACATTATATTAGGAATGTTTATAAAACTGCTAAAATTGTTAAACCAAATGGAAAGATTACTGGATATGGACAAAAAATTATCAAAATTAAAGACCCGCAATTTATTAAAGTAATGAAAATATTAGTTAATTATCAAAAGAAAGAAAATAAACCAGTAATATTTATTCCTAATCTTGATACTCTTGCTTATCATATTAAAAAATTAACTTATAAAAATTTAGGAGAAACAATGTATTTTAAAGTGGTAGTTAATCACTTTAGAAGTGATCCTAATATGTTAAAGCAAATTAGCGATAATAGAGGAACAGATATTAATACTATATTTGAAAGTTATGATATTGAAAGCGAACCTATTAGAAAAGAAAGAAGAGAAAAAAGATTAGCAGAAGGTAAAAAAAATTATTAATTTTAAATTATTAAATAATAAAAATAAAAATTGAGTTATTACTTAAAGATTTTATTATATACTTATTTATATAATAAAATGTTAATTTTAGAATATTGCAAAATTAATCAAATTAAATGTCTTCCCATTAAATTAGATATTGTAAATGGCAAGAAGATATATTTAAATTACACAGTTCATGGAGATGAAAGTAAATTTAGTGATGGACACTTTAATTTTAATATTGGCAATTTTAAAAATTTAAGTTTAGAAGAATGTTTTAATTTTTGCGAAAAATATAAAAATGAAACCGTTTGGTTTGGCGTTGATTGTAGTGAAACACAACAATTAGATATAGATGATACTAGTGGAAAATATTGGAATAGCACATTATGTAAAAAGTTTGCTAATTTACCTTACTTCTTATCAGCAACAAAAAAAATGCCTCATTATTTTATTAAGACTGAATGGACAAATGGAAAACAAAATAATAATGCTATGAAATTTGATGATGGTTCTATTTGTGCTCACGATATATTATACGGAAATGCATGGTCTTATGCTAAAAATGATTCACAAATTATAAATGCTAATGCTAATAATATATTTGATGATTGGGATATGGAAAGCACAGCAAGTTGCAGTTCTTCTTCTTATAGTGAAGATGAAGAATGTAATGAACAGGCAACAAATGTTATTACAAATAGTATTAATGAACAAATTGTTAATTTAATTGGATTAAAATATCTTGATGATTATTCAAGTTGGACTAAAATTGTGTGGGCAATGCGTAATGAAAATTATAGTGAAGAGTTTGCTATGGAAATTAGTAAAAAATCTAAAAAATTTGATATTAAAGTATTTACAAAATTATGGCATCGTGACAATTATGAAGGTATTAATTTAGTAAAACAAGGAACTTTAAATTATTATGCAAAATTAAGTAATCCAAAAGGTTATGAATTAATATATATTAATAAATATCTTGCTAATTTAGATGTTTTTGATGAAGGATTGTTAAAAGACTATTTTATAAGTATTAATGCTGATTCGATAGTAGCAATTAAAAAAAAATCTAATTTGTTTGTTTTTTATAAAAATAATTGGGTAGAAGATGATGGAGGTGTGCTTGTTCAAAATATGTTATTTGAAACTATTAAATCTATGTATGTGCTAGTAATAGAAACATTATTTGAACAACTAAAAAATGATCATAAAAATAAAACATTAAGCGAACAAATGGCTACTATAACCAAATTAAACCACACTTATGGTAATAAAAATAATAAAAATATTTATTCTTTGGTTTTTAATGAACTAAAAGCAAATGCCCAAGAAGAAGATATTTTTGATGCTAATCGTTATATTTTTTCTTTCACTAATAAAAGTTATGATTTAAAAAATAATGTTTGGTTTGAACCAACTAAATTTGATTATATTTTAACAACTTGTAATAAAGGGTGGAGAGAACCAACACAACAACAAAAGAGTAAAATTAAAGAATTGTTTGAAAGCATATTTCCAGATGAAAATGTTAGAAAAGCATATACTAGTATATTGCGAAGTGGTTTAACAGGCATAAGACACGAATACTTTATAATTGCTACTGGTGGAGGTAGAAATGGGAAAGGTCTTATTAATGAATTAATGAATTACTTATTAGGTGATTATAGTGGAACACTTCATTTGTCATTATTAACAAAAGAAATTAAATCTGGTGCTAATACAGAGTTGCGAAGTCTTCATAAAAAGCGATTAATTATTGCTAGTGAACCTGAAGAAGGACACGCTGAAAAATTAAGATGTTCTAATATAAAAGCATTAACAGGCAATGAAACACATAAAGCACGAGGATTATATGAGAAAGATGATATTACAAAGATTATGGGAACTTTTATAATGGAATGTAATACTAAACCAGAAATAAGTGGTAAGAAAGATACTGCAATTTTAGATAGAATGATTATTATCCCTTTTACTATGACATTTACTGATGATAAAGAATTACTTGAAAATGAACCTAGTAAATATAAATTAAAGAATGCACTTTATAAAGAAGAAAGTTTTAAACAAGAACATTATTGTGCTTTATTTAATTATTTAATTACTGAATATACAACCAACGATTTATACATACCTCAAGCGTGTAAAAAATTAGGTGCTGACTATTTACTTGATAAAGATGAATTTGCTAACTGGTTTCTTGATGTATATAAAGAAGGTCCCGACGATGAATATAGTTTAATTACTATTAAAGACCTACACGCTAAATATATGGAAATGAATAAAGGTAAAATGAGTGTTGTTGAATCACGTACTATGACTTGTAAAAAGTTTATTGAGATGATTAAGGATCATATATTATTAAAAAAGCATTTTATAGATGCTTTAGGGCGAAGATACAATAAACGGATTCCTAGGCAATCTATTTGGGGTTATCAACTTATTGGCGAGGACAAAGACGAGGAAGAGTAAAATTGTATTGGTTTAATATTATATATTTTATATATTTTTCTTTGTTTGTTATGAAGAAAATTATAAATAAGTTTAATAATAGTGGAATAAAAAAGCAAAAAAACAATTTCTTACATCGAAAAATACAAAGTCCCCCATGAAAAAAATACATGGAATAGTTTATCAAAATCGATGTAAAAAATTGTTTTTTTGTTTTTTTGAAAAAAAATAAAACATTATATAAATGAAACTACTATCAATAAAACCAAGTGACAAAGCAACCAAAAAATACGTAGCTACCTTTTGTATGTGTAAAGGAGAAACTAAATGCTGTGACACCGACAGGAAGAAGGTGCACTTCGGATATAAAGGAAGCCAAACTTTTTTAGACCATGGAGATGAAAAGAAGCGATTAGCGTATGTAGCGAGGCACAAAGTAAATGAGAATTTTAATGACCCCTTAAGTGCTGGCAGTTTATCGCGCTGGATTAATTGGAATAAGACGACACTTTCCGCTTCGATTGTGGATTTTAAAAAAAGATTTAATTTATAGAAAAATATAGAAAATTATAGAAATTATTTTCTCTGTAAATAGTATAAATGTCTGAAACCGAGAAAGTCGAAAAAAAGGAAAAAAAGGAGAAAAAAGTTATGACGCCGGAGCGTCTCGAACAATTAGCGCGAGCAAGAAAAAAAGCGCTCGAAATCCGCCAAGCAGGAGCAGCCATTAAAGCCGAGCAAAAAGAACTAGCGGAGGCAGCACTAGAAGAGAAACTAGAAAATGAACGCCAAACGCAAGAAGCAGTCAAAAAATCTTTAAGTGTCGCAAAAAAAGAACCTACCTTTCATCCAACACCACCCAAAGAAATTGAAAATAAAATAATTAAGGCGGAATTAGTTGATAACCCAGTTACGCAAGAATATGTGCCTGAATATAGTCCTCGTGTCGATGTGCAACCGCCAATGTTAGTTAGACAACCGGCATATACGCGCAATGATGAATTTGATGATGAGGAACCAGCACCAACACCTATTAAGAAAGTTAAAAGCAAAAAACCATTAAAAACAAAGATAGTAATAGAACAATCCAGTGACGACGAAGATGAGTTTCATCCACACGAACACGTAATATTTGTAAAACGAAAAAGTAAAAATGATAGCAAAGCGAAAATAGTGCCAGCAGCAACACCCCCACCACCAACTTCACCCGTTCGAGGGCAGAAAGAAAACGTCGTTTTCCAACAATCCCAAACACAACGTCAATTACCAACTTTTCCATTACCTAATACTATGGACGACTTTATTAATCAAGGATTTACGAATTATAGAAAATATTATTAATATATATAATGCTAGTTACTCAAAGTATAAAAGGCTTACAAATTGTCCCTCCCAAAGAAACAAGCGGCGCATATGAAACAGCACCAGACATGCCAAAGATGCATTGCGTAACTGTTATAGTAGGAAAGCGTGCCGCAGGCAAATCGGTTGCCGCTATTAATTTAATTGAGAAAATGGGTTATGATTATACTATTGCTGTTAGTCCTACTATGAATTCAAATAAAGAATTAATGAGCAGATTAAATATTGAACATACCTTTGAAGATCCTGATGATTTAACTTGTGTTGATAAAATAAAGGAAATTGTAAATGAAGAAGCACGAGACCTTGAGAGATATAGGCACGAAATGAAAGAATATAATAAATTAATGAATGATATAAAAAATGGCAAATCACTAGATGATAATATGTTATTAAAATTTTTTGATACTAATACTTATGGACTAAATGATTTTATAAAACCAAAGCATAGATGGGATGGACGCAAACCTCGCATAGCTGTTATATTTGATGATATGTTGGGTTCATTAATTTATAGTCGTCCAAGAAAAATTAACGCTTTATCAACATATAGTAGACATTTAGGACAATTAGAAGAAGGAGGTTCTATAGGTGTTAGTTTATTCTTTTTAATTCAAAGTTTCAAATGCCAAACTGGTGGTCTTAATAGAGTTATTAGAAATCAATGTACTCAATTAATTGTATTCAAGACCAAAGATAATAAGGAATTAGATGACATTGCTGATTCTTGTGGTGGAGAGATTAGTAAAGACAAATTTATTCAAGTTTATGATTATGCTATTGAAACAGGAGGAGATCACCCATTTCTCTTTATTGATTTACATAAGAAACCAAATCATCCTAGCATGTTTAGAGTTAATTTCAATAAGTTTATTTTAGTTGATGAATTAAATAAAAAAGATGAAATAAAATAAAAATATATATATATAATGATGCGCAAGGGAATTTTATCCGATAAAATGCAATTAATGAATCACACAGAGCTTCGCAGACCTCCTATCAACATAGCACATTCAGTTCACACAATTTCTCTTGACAAGACAATCTTTCACGGAGTAAAACCATTGCGTGGTATTTCGCATATTAAGTCAACAGGCACAGCCAAAAACGATATGAATAATTTAAGTCTAATTACCCCTATTGATTATCGTGGTGGTTTAGATGCTTATGCTAAAGAAGTACAAAATAAAAAACAGCATCAACCAATTGTCGATAAAAAAATTCCAAATGTTTCTGACCGTATTGAGAGAACGCTTCGTGATATGTCCAATGGTTCTGATGAAACATTTGAAGCATTAATTGATTTATTACAATTGCGAACTGGTTTAAGCAAACAGCGCTACCATTTTCACGATAGTGACATTTTAGAAGCATTAAATAAACACTATCGCAAATCACCAGAACAATTAATGATAGTTGAGGCAGCTTATAAAAATGCGTAATTAATATTTAGAAATAATATATTTATAATATATAAATGGACGTTAAAGATATTCCTAGACACAAAGCAGAAAACCATTTTAATTACACTGAAGATGATTTAGCAGAAAAAGCATTAGCACTTGAAAAGATGAAGACAATTTATCCAACAGTCCCATTGTACTATGCTGAATTAGTATATGATTTATGTAAAAACACAGCGCAAGCAAAAATCGAAGAAATTAAAAAGAAAATTGAAAGCACTCCATTTAAATATGATTATAGCAATCTTCAAGAAGAATTAAATAAAGTAAAAGAATGCGCAGATGTAAGTGGCACAACTTTTTAAAAGATTATAATTTAATTAAAAACTATTATATATAATATTTATTTTATATATAATGGCTGACTCCTCTAGATTTGAAGGACAACAAATTGTTAATAGCATTAATTTTTTTGTTGATTCGGAACGAAGTGCTGTTGTAGGCGACACACAAAGCAAAGGTGATGACTTATTACTTGGATTTGAAGGCAATACTATTGAATGCAAAGACGGCGAAGTTATTAGACTTTCGTTAGTTGATTTTCATATGCCAAATAATCAATATAATATTGACGCACGAAACTCACAAGCAACAATTATTTGCTCTGTTAATGGAACAGCAATGGCTGCTGGTGTAGTACACACATTAGTAACTCGTGGTAATTATTATGATACAGACGATGTAGCAGTTAATTTTGCCAGTAATTTAGCAGCCCGTTTAATAGCATTATCTGGAATGCCTGTTGGAATAGCATTAAGTACTATTGTTAATAATAATTTATCAGCACAAACCACAACAACTACTGGATTTACATCAATATCTGGAATTCTTGGCAAACCAGAGAAAAAATTATTAGATGTTACTATTACATTTAGTTTACCACATACAATTACTAATTTAAAAATTAGTTGTCAATCGGTTAATGGTGAATTATATTTAGTATTAGGTGGAGAGCGTGGTGACAATATTACTACACTAGATAATAGTTTTAAAATTACAACAGGAGCAAACACAATTCAAGTTCAAGGTTATTTTCCTATGCAACTTGTCACAGAACCACACGTTTATTTAAGATGTACTTTAGGACAAAATGGTTTAGAGTCATCTATTTTAGGAAGTGATGAATCAACTTATAATAATGATATTGTATCTTCTAATATATTAGCAAAAATTGCTCGCACTTCAGAAAGTTTTAGTTATGCTGGAAATCAATCTGGTGAGTTCTTTTTAACACTTCAACAGCGAAAATTAAATAGCATAGGTTTATTTTTAACAGACAGCAAAAGTCGTCCTATTGGTCGCGCAAAAAATTCTGGTTTTGGAACTTCAGCTGGTTTAGAAGCAACGGCAACAAATGATATAATTCCTTATGAAAAAGAAACTCAATCAACAAAAGGCAATTTATATTTTACAGCAACAATTAGAATAGATATAGTGAAAGTATATAATCCAAATAAATTACAATCTGAACCACCACCAATGCCACAATTTCCAAGTCGCGCAAGTGGAGTTTTAAGTTTTGGAAGTCCAACCGGATTTGGATAATTTGAAATTAAAATTAAAATTAAATTAAATCAATTTTTTTTTTATATAGTGTTATTATATAAAAAAATGAGCTCGGGGCTTCCACCCAATGTTTCTTACTTTATGAGCAGATTGATGGGGGTCAGTACTTCACATTTCAAAATATTTCCGCAAAACAGTGGTTCGCAATCCGCCAATAAAATCCTTCGCTTTGAGTTGCCATCAAATACCCTCTTAAATTTAAAATCGTGCCGTATGCTTTTTAATGTTACAACTACAGCAACAGACAATCTTACACAGGCTCGTCTTCCCCCTGACACTCGCTCATTTATTGATCGTATGGCAATTTATATGGGCGGTGTATTAGTGCAAAACTCGTTTTCTAACTACAATGTTTTAGTTCATGCTAAAAAGGCGCTTGGTGCTGACAGATGCTCAGATTCTACATTAACTCATCCTGAAGTATGCCGTGCGACTTCTTATCACACTGGAGCTGATTTTTATGCTGGAGCAACCGCAGGCACCGCTAGTCGTCATGAAACTTACGATAGTCTTGCAAATCAGTTAGCTATTTTAGATTGGGAAGGTTTCTTAGGAACAGCAGAACCAGGAATTATTGACACAGGTCTCTTTCCACAAATTACTATTGAAATTACTTTAGCAGAAAATATTGTATGTCCGTCTATTGTTTGGGCGGCTTCAACACCTCTTACTATGACTAATTCGGCAGGTACCGCTGGTATTGGTGCTGTTTCTACAACTGGAACTGCGTCTTACACTATGGATAATATTACTATGCAAGTTGAAGTGTTAGGCATGGCATCATCTGTATTAGATGAAGTTGTTGCTCAGCGTGTTTCGCAAGTTGGTTATTTAAGCATTCCATTCAAAAATTACTTCTCATTTTCGTCATCACACTCGGCTACATCGCGCTTCAATGTAAATAGTGCGTCGTGGGATCGTCTATGGGTTGCTTGGCGTGATGCGAATGGTGGTGCGGTAGCCGCCCCTGTTGCTGTTTCTGGTTATAAAATTGCTGGTGCTTTCACTGGATTAACAACTGGTGCTGCTACTTGCGATGGTGTTGATGTTGGTAAAGCAACATACGATATTGGTGGTTCATTAAATACAAATAAAGAAAAATATAATATTAAAGCGTTTAACTTTGTTGAACCACTATTATCTGGCCAAACTGTTTCTAACTATCAACTACAGATTAACTCGGCAAATTACCCAGCTTATAAATTAACTGTTCCAGAAGCGTATGCTTTAACTATGAACTCCATTGATGTTTATGATAAAACTCGTGTTATGTCGCTAGACCAATATCGCGACAATTATTTCGTCCAGTGCTATCGCTTCTGCTTACCTGAGTCGGACTACTCGCGTCTTTCGTCTGGTTTAGATACTCGTGCTACTTCGGCTCAATGTGCGCTAGTCACAGAAAACGTAACAACTAGCACTCCTTGCTTCATATTTGCAGAGGTGACAAGTGAGTTGAGGGTGGCCAACCGTGCTATTGAAGTAATTATATAATTGAAGTTATAAATAAATTCTAAAAAAAAATTGATTAGTCATTAAATCTCTCCATTTTAAAATTATAAATGTAATTTTTTTATAAAAGATTATATATATATGAACTATTCGACGTTAAACGGAGCATTTGGCGCACAAGAAGGCAATTATAGCGAATATTTCCCAAGACAAGCAACTAATGAATTAAATATTAGAAATAACAATATTCGTAATCCATTAGAAGGATTAGGAGAAAATTTAACTTTTCCGAGAGATTTAAATGATACAGTATCAGCACGCAACAGCGCAAAACAATTAATTAATTTAGATTTTAATCCATCACAACGTTTCTCTCGTGTTGAAGCAAGTAAAACTGCCAGTATGTATCCTCAACAAGGTTATGCTCGTAATCAACCATTAGGTTTAGCATTTGACCCAGAGCATCCACTTAATCTTCCAGTTATGCCTATTGCTGGTTATTATGACACAATGCAAAAAAATATATTAGGAAACTTAAATTAAAGTGGGAAGCGTCCCACACACGCTTATTTAATTGTTTTGCAATACTTTTTATAAAAGTATTATATATAATGAAAGCTTCTTATAAATTAGCATTAGAAAGACAGCAAAGAAGACTTGGTTTAAGTCATAAACAATTAAATAAATATGATAGAGAATATAATGACTATAATCTAATAAAATTTTTACAATCATTAGAAGCAAAAGCAAATACAGGATTTTATGGAGAATTAGATATAACTAATGAAACAGCAGGAGGTAGTTTACCAAAATATATATATGCCCGATTATATTATAATGGAAGTCCATTAAATGATGAAATACCAATTGCTGGTGGTAATACAGGGAATTTACCAGTAAATATATTAGCACGATTACCAAATCCAAGTTCAACATTAGTATTACAAATAAGATTTGAAGCAGGTTTACAAGGCACAGACCTTGATGGTTTTTTAGGATTTACACCAGGAAACTTTACAAACAATCCATTAACTGAAAATAATTATTTAGATATGGTAGTTGATAGCGACCAAATAGATGGTGGTAATTTAAGTATATCTTTTGTATTAACAACGCCTGGTTAAATCTCATTAGTGCAGAGTGCTTATAATTCTATTTTATAAAAAGTTAAATTTTTTATAAAAGCTTATATATATTAAATGCCTAATGACCCAAGAATAAAGTTTAAGAAGAAGTTGTATGATATGAGTCGTAATATTATACATTTCCCTGGTTCAGGAGGAGGAAGACTCAGGTCAATATTTGAAGAAGGAGGATTTTTACCACCAGATGAAGGAGGAGGGGGTACAGGAGGCGGAGGAGGCGGAGGAGGCGAAAGACCAACTTATAATCCAGCAGAGGCAATCCCACAAGCAGTAAAACCCACTTTAGACCCAGGTGCTATATCTGGAATTACTATTGGTTCTATTGCTGCTGCTGCGGCATTAACAGAGGCAGCACGGCGAACCCTTGAAGAACAACAAAGACGGCGAGGCATGCGACAAGTTCCACAAACTAGCGGATCATTAAGTAGTAGACAAAGCGGAGTTGGTGGCGGACGGCAACGTTCTCGAACTACAATAGCTAGAGGAATTGGAAGAGCAATTGATACAACAGGTCAAATGTTTGAGATGACACGTACAGGACCAGCAGAATTCGCACAAATAAGCGTAAATTCAAGCCCATCATCAAGCGGAACAGCAACTCCTTTTGATTCAGCACGGAGTGGTTCATCAACTCCTGACCTTCAATCAGCGCGCAGTCGTCCATCAAGCGGAGCATCAACACCAGATGGAAACCTAACATCTTTTCGCCCAAGCGCTCGTGGATTTCAACAACAACCATCAGCACTAGCACCAACACCAGTAGCACCAATAGTACCACCCCCTGAAAGACCAAATGTACCTTTAAATCTAATACAAGAACTTGAAGCGAGACAACTAGAAATACGAATGCCAACTACTAGTACAGGTCGCATTAAAACACTACAAAACGAGATTAACATTTTGGAAGAGCAAATTAGAGCTTCTGGAACTCCGTATACATCGCTTGAAGAACGCATTAATTTAGCAATGAATACACAACTTCCAAAACCAGCACCAGCACCAAAACCAGCACCAGCACCAAAACCAAAACCAGCACCAAAACCAAAACCAGCACCAGTAGAAAGACCAGCGCCACCAGCAGATTCAATTGCGTCTAGAACGCGAAGCAGAGAAGGAATTCAATTAAATAGAGAATTAGAACTAGTCAAAACACAACAAGATTTGGCTAGAGTAGAAACAATAATAAACAGATCACAAGAAAAGACAGTTGAACAATTAAAACTTGCACAATCCGATTTAGAAAAAATAAATGTTCCTCTCCAAGAACGTTATTTAAGAGGACGAAGAACTACTTATATAAATCAATTAAAAAAGGCTAATAATGAAATAAACAGATTATTAAGTAATAAAGATATACCTGAGTTACGAAGGCGAACGCTTCTTCAACAACAAGAAGAATTTAAAATATTAATTCAAGAAGCAGAAGGTCCTCGTATAAGCAAAACATTAACTGCTGAAGTAAATACAAGCGTTTCTACGCCAGCAAATGATAACTTAAGGGCAACACAACCAACACGAGAATTGGAATCACGATTAAGACCAGCAAACGCAAATGTAGGAGAAATAGAAATGCGACCATTAGGAAAAAATTATTTTCCTGAAATAGCAGAAATAGTCCAAGCAGCGATGCAACAAATGGGTTCTCGTAGACCTTTAGAACGTGGGGTACGAATACAACCAACAGAACCATCGACAGCAGGAAGAGCAGCATTAGAACGAGCAAGAACAGCACCACGAGGATTAAGCACAGATACAAGAACACCAAGCACTGCGACTACACAAGCAACACTTCAACCAGAACGAGTAATGACAACAGAACAAATAAATGCGGCAAATCTTGAAGAAGCATTAAAAATAAGTGCAAGAGAATCAGGTCAAGGTTATAGTGGTGGCGAAGGTGCAGGCACAAGTGGTGGATTAACTGCCGAAACATTACGTGCCGAACAACAACCACAAGGGTCAAGACAAATAGAAGCACCAAGCGCTGCGACTACAGCAGTAGTAGAACAACCCAGAACAGGAAAAGGAAAAGGATTAGCTCCAGGTGCTCGTGAACGAATAGTACCAGCAGAACGCCCAGCACCAGCACCAGCACCAGTAGAACGTCCAGCACCAGCACCACCCTCAGCAACAGCAAGACCAGTAGCAACAGAAACAGCAGTTGATAGATTTAATAATTTTTATGATAGAATGATAGAAGGTCAAATAGTCGGTGGATATGAAGTTCCAAAGGCACCACCAGGATTGCAAGGTATAGAAAAACAAAAATATATTATGGATGAAATAATTAGAGAACATCAAATTAATGAACGTGAATTCATAGGAGGGACGAATGATAGAACAATTAGTCCAGAAGAAGCATTTGGTAGAATTCAAACTCAATATGAAAAAGCATTAAACGATCCGACAACACGACGACCAGTAGAAGCAATAGCACCAGAAGAACATATAGGAACGGCGGTTCCTAAAGGAAAAAGAAGATTAACTAGAAAAACAAATTTATTAGCAACTGGTGAACAACGACCAATACAAACAGCATTAACAGCAGAAGCACAAGGACGAGTTCAATCAAGAGCAACAGCACCTGCAGAAGTAAGAGCAGCAGCACCAGAAGCAAGAGCGGCAGCACCAGAAGCAATGTCGGCAAGAGCAGCACCAGAAGTAACAGTTCGTTCAGCATCAGCACCAGCACCAGAAGTGGCAGCGCGGCGAAGACTTGGTGTACCAGAATTGACTGCGCCACCGCCAGCACCACCAGAAGAAAAGGCATCTTTTGCGGAACGACAAGCATTTTTTGAAGAAACATCACGCAGAGTTGCTCCACCAACAGAAACACCAACACCATCAGCACCCCCATCAGCACCACAATCCGAAACAGCAACACCAAGAGAAGGTATCATTAGAGAGCAAACACCAACAGAACGAGCAGCCTTTGCAGAAGAACTCAGTCTTGGACTTAAAGGTAAAAAAGTGCCTGGGCGACAAAAAGTAAAAATCAATTCAGGTGTAGCAAATAAAACAACACTTAATCCATTAGAAAAATTTGTAAGCCCACAGTTCCGCAATACACCAAATCTTGAAATTCATCCAAGTGCTAAAAATTTACGAGGAGCACTTGCGGAATTAGGTTCTCGTGTTCCAAAATTAGTTCCATCAAAGAAGGTGTTAATGAATGCTGGTGCAAATTTAGCAGCCGAAGGTGGAGGAATGGTAACTGGGTTTTTTGCTGGAAGCGAGGCAGGGAAAGCAATGACTAAATATTTTGAAACACATCCACCAACAAATAGAACTGATGAATACGGACAAGCATTAGCAACAAGTATGGTTGCGTTAGGTGTAGGCAATGTAGTATCAAAAGCAGTAACTTATGCTATTCGCCAAGGAGCACGAGTTGCTATGGGAGCACAAATATCTGGTTCAATTAGTAGCGCTGGCGCAGCTGGAGCAACAGCAATTTTAGAAGCAGCTTTATTTGCTACAGTAGCTACAACTACTCAATTTTATGTTACAAAATCACTTGAAGACTCAGGACATTCTCACGCTTACTCTCGCACTTTGGGTTCTATTGCGGCAACAGAATCTTTAATGTATTTGGAAGTAGCTATGTGGGCAGCGAAAGGAGGCATCTTTAATCCAGCAGCCGATTTAGCATTAATAGCAAGTGAAGTATTTATTATTGGTTTTGGTATATGGTCGGCGTTTGAAGAATTTGCTGAAGGAAAAAGACAGGACGAAAATGAAGCAGCATATGCAGAAGAACAGCGTCTCGAACGCATACGTGCCGAACAAGAGAGAAGAGACACTGTCGCTACTATTAATAGAACTAATGAGGCTAAGGCTTCATTTTTACGAAGATTACCTATGTATAATTATGAATTTGATACACTTTATGAAAGACTGACCGATAAAGAAAAACAAGAATTAGGTATAACAAGTCCTGAAACTAAACTATCATTCCAAAGAGATGTCGAACGGGCATTTGACCCATTTGGTGCATTTCAACCAACTACCGACAATGGACTAGTAGTAGACCCACCAGTGCCGACACAAGTAGAAAAAGATCGTAGTGAAGTTATGAATAGTTATATCAACTGGTACATCGACGAATTGCGACATGTAAAACACGAACCATTTAATTTTGATGACCCTAAAGTCCGTGAATTAAATGAATACTCAGGAGGCACTTGGAAATCTGCCGCACAAGTAAGTGCAAGCACTAATTATCTACAAGCAGAACGAGTTCATCCATTAATAGAAAAAGCACAAAATGAAATAATTGATGCGTTTCATAATGAGCGTAAAACAATCGAACAAATCCAAGAAATGGATCCTCTTACAGTTCGATATGCTACACTAGACCCAACTTTTAGAGCAAATTACGAAGCGTATATAATCACCGATGCGGCAGCTCAAATTTTAATAGAGTTTAATAATACACAATCTACTTATAATGAGGTAGACCCAGCACTATTAGCAATTGCGGATAGAGACCCCAATTTTAGAGCAGCTGCCGATGCGTATTATCAAACATTAGCAAATCAAGCACGCGACTATCAATTAACAATTAGTGAGGTAGCCCACTTGAACTCTTTGATGGAAACCGACCAAGCAATTGAAATTGGAAAATTAAATGATGCTCGTAATAAAATAATAGAGAAAAATCAATCAGAAAATCAAGCAATAGTAGATGCTTATAATGCGAATATATTACGAGAGATAAATATATATGGTGATAACTTTGAGGCAATTATACGGAATATTAATGAACAATCACTTCTCTCAGGTCATACATTTTTATATGCTTCTAATCGTGCAGACCTTTACCGACAATTACACCTTGAAGTGCCTGCAATAGAATTTGTTGACCCAGCAGATGAAGTAGATGGAGAACGACCTGATGCTACTTGGCATCAAGGCAAGGGAAGAAAGGCAGGTGATACTGCTGTTTATGGTTATAGATACAATTTAACAGACGAGCAAAATCAAGAAATAGAAGATATGATTGCAAATAATCAAATTTCACGATTTGATGCTGAGAAACAAGGAATAATTATATATAACCGAGACCGCGCCAAGTTCATTCAAACTGATGAAGAAAAAGCAGCAGACCTTGGATTGTCATTAGAAACATATTACAAAAAGTTTGGTATAGTAGACCCAACGGTTATAAGCACTGAACCAACTTACAAGGATTTACAAACACTGTATCCAGACCAATACCGAAACCTCCAAAGAAAGTATGCGAATGACCCAGATGCGGATAAGAAAATTGAAGAAACACTAGCACGCGCTCATAAACGAAGAATGGAAGAATCAGGTGGAGTTTATACACCATTAGAGCAAGCACCAGATTTAAAAGTAGAGCAACTTCAGCAAATGTATCCAGATTATTATGAAAATGTAGCTAAAAATCTAAGAAATCCTCGAGATGGCAGTCTATCTCCAGAAAGTGTCAAATTTATTGAAATAGCACTAAGATTACATCACGATGAAGCAGTAAAAGCAGGAACAGCTCCACCTGTTCCAGTAGAAACCCGCGAACCAACTTATGAAGAACTACAAGTAATGTATCCTGACCAATTTGATATTTATAATGATGCAAATATTGCAATCGGTCAAGAAGATAAAACAGAAGCGATGTTGCGAAGATTACACGCTCGAAGAACTGAAGCAGGGACGGCACCACCTTTACCACCTACAGAAATGCCCACTATTAACCCAAATTTAAAGAATGGAATAGTAAATATGCCTGATGGTTCAACACGAACCTACAGAAATGGACTCGTAGTAAATGTTTTGTATGGGCCAGGGGTCGAGAAAATGAAACTAACTGATATTAAAAATGCTCAGGAAATAAATGCAGCAGAAGGAGTTCAAGATGCTAGTTATGCCCCAACAACAGGGCCAGTAGAAACACTTAAACAAGGATATGTCCGAATGCCGGATGGTTCTAAACGATTTTATGTTGATGGAAAGGTTGTATCGGTTGATTATCCAGAAGGAGTGCAGGGAAAGACAATTAAAGAAATTAATGATTCCGAAGGTGTAAAAACAGAACCAGTTAAAGAAGCTCCGCTTGAGCCAACAAGTGCTGGAAATCCAGAAGGAACAAGAGCAGCAGGTGAGCGCCAAGCAAATGCAGATATGCAACAACAAAGAATAGCAGCTGGAGGTGCTGCAGATGAGTTTGACCGAATTGCGGCAGGTGCTTATAACGCATCACAACGAGCAAATGTAGATGCTCGGGGTGGGAATAATATATTAAATGAACCAACGACGAATCAAAATGGCGAAACAATACGCGATGCAAACGACCCTAATGGACCTTAAAATAGAAGGAACCAAGGTTCCCTCAAACTCCCTCCTTTTAAATATAATTTGGTAATACCTTTTCTAAAGGTATTATATAAATGAAGAAACCAGAAGAAGAACAGGAAACAAAAACTACTGAACCACCACCGCCAGAAGACCCAGTAATTGCCGAGTATCGTGCCAGCGGAGATGCTGATATGGGTGCTGCAGCAAAACTATCATATGTTCATGAGTTAAATATATTAAAAAATAGTTCAACCGCAAACGAAGAAACAAATAAACAAATAACAACATTTCTAGGAGAGGGACACGCTTTGGTTCCAGAGTTTAGCGACCGTGATGCGTTAACAATAAAAAGACCAAATAATGAATATATATTAGCAGTACGCGGCACTAGACCAACAAATATTTCTGATTTAATTTCGGATGAACAAATATTGGTTGGTGCTAATGTAAATAGATCTGATAAAATAGAAAAAGTATATCTTGGATTGAGAAAACAAAATCCAAACTCTAAAATCACAATAACAGGTCATTCTCTTGGCGGATATGTGGCAAAAGATATTGCTGATAAATATGAGTTTAAAGATAAGAAACTTGATATGGTTGGATTTGATGTAGCTACATCGCCAATTCATATTGGAATGACAATAGCCAGTGCTATAGAGGCGCCAGAATTAATTCCAGGTATGGTTGTTAAAGGTGTTGCTGAAGGTGTTTCTCATTATGTTAAACATGCGTTAATTGGTGGAAGTGAATATGGAAAACATAGAACATATTCAACAGATACATTTGATGCAATTAGTGTAATGAATAAAATAACAAATTTTAATGATGAAGTTAAAACATTACCGCAAAGAGTTTCAAGGAGTAATTGGTTAGGTTCTCATTCTCCTAATAATTATGTGTTAGAACCAAATAAACCACCAAAAGCGTTTATCCAAAAAACAGAACAAGGAAACAAAACATTTTATACTACACCACAAATACAAATGAAAAAAGAAACTGGTGATTTTATACAAGATATTGCTGGTGAGTCGAGAGATTATTGTTCTCTCAATCCAAATTCAGAAAGATGTAAAACAATAAATAAAAAGTTATAATATATATAAATGACAAGTTGGACGGACGATATAGATCAAGTATTAAATAATATACGAATTAATTGTGTCATTCTCTCAAAATTACATAAACAAAGGTATTTTGAATTAAAGTCTACATTAAAATATTACAGATTACCTGTTATTATATTAAATGGTATAAATAGTATTTTTGCTGTTGGTCTTCAACCTTACATGTATCAAGGAACAATTAGTTTAACAAATTCATTAATAGCTTTAACTTGTGGTATAATAGGTTCTATTGAATTATATTTTGGAATTCAAAAAAGATTAGAAAATGATATGATATCGCAGAGAGATTATTACCTTCTTTCAGTTGATATATTTAAAACATTAAGTTTAAATAGAGAGAATCGCCCCATACCAGCCAAGGACTTTTTAGAGAAATCATATAATACATATACAAAATTGATTGAGAGTTCATCAGCTCTAAGTAAAGTTAAAGGCGATAAATTAATTCCAATAGATTTAACTATAAATGAGAATGATGAAATAGTAATAACACCTAATTCAAATGGATTTTGGAATAATCCAATAACTTCAACCGCAGAAATAGAGTAATTTGAAAAAAATAAAATAATTCTATATTTTTTATAAAATTATTTTAAAAGTTGGAGAGATTGGATTAAAAATAAAATGTGCTTAAAAGAATAAAAATGAATTTAGACTCAACGTCTCGAAATAAAATTTATAAAAGTAAAAAAAAGTTATATAATTATAAAAGTTATAAAAAACTATAAAAATATTAGTGCAACTATGTAGGGCTTCGCCTGCCGAATTCGCAGGTTAAGTTTTTGATTAAGTTTTTGATTTTGCGACCCCTTTTCGCAGGTTAAGTTTTTGTTTAAGTTTTTGATTTGCGAAAATGACTTTTTTTTTTACAGTTATAAAGCAAAAAAAATATAATAAAAATATATTTTTGCTTGAAAAATGATAAGAAAAAAAATATATATAAATATTATTATAATTATAATTATAATAATATTTATATATATTTTTTTTCTTATCATTTTTCAAGCAAA
>Ga0114976_10000722_pt1 | contig 20760 bp, 19 predicted proteins | sample S_130805_EF_Meta_FD_87319 | JGI IMG/M metagenome (GOLD analysis project Ga0114976, IMG submission 87319) | Freshwater microbial communities from Lake Simoncouche, Canada to study carbon cycling - S_130805_EF_MetaG | ecosystem: Environmental > Aquatic > Freshwater > Lake | place: Lake...
AACGAGGAATAGGGCCACAGAGACGAGCGTATTTAGTTACGGTGAAACGCGGTAACCTCCACTCGGAGCAAAGTCAAATAGGGTAGTAATAGCACGGCTCGTGTTGCTACCGGGTAGACTGCTTGAGTGCATGAGTAATCATGTGCCTAGATGAATGACTGTCCACGACAGAACCCGGCTTATCGGTTGGCTTCAACTTTTTCTTAAAAATTCCTAGCTTTATTCTTCCAAACCCTTGTCATATATGAAAAAACCTTCAAAAAAGAGCTTGCAGAGCTCTTTTTTATTATCTATAGTGTCACTAGTGGAAAAAAGTGGTTTTTTGTGGGAAATTTCTAAGTAGAACTAAGGGTATTTAGTAATTTCCCACTTTTTTTGAATTAAATAATTAGGTCGGGAATTATGTTTAGAGGCGCTAATCTCTTGAATATTGATGCTAAAGGCAGAATAGCAATGCCGACAAAGCATAGAGAAGATTTGCTCGTCCAGTCTTCAGGTGATTTAGTCATTACAGCTCACCCTCATGGATGTTTATTGATTTACCCCCAGATTGCTTGGGAACCTATCCAGTCAAAGATCATGGCACTTTCAAGTTTTGATAAAAAATCGAGCGCGTTACAAAGATTGCTCGTGGGTTATGCAGAAGACATTTCATTAGATACAGCAGGCCGATTACTCCTCTCTCAAGTATTAAGAGAATTTGCAAAGGTAGAGAGGCAAGCCATGTTAGTGGGACAGGGAAGTCATTTTGAGCTTTGGGATAAAGAAGCTTGGGATCTACAAATACAAAATGCCACAGAACAAGAAGCTTCAAGTATGCCAATTGAACTCGAGGGATTCTCACTTTAACGATGCAATTTAATTTACTGCCTCATGAATCAAGCACAACATAATTTTAATCATGAGCATATTACTGTCCTTTTAAGCGAAGCAGTTGAGCATTTAGTTTTAAAAAAAAATGGTGTTTATGTAGATTGCACCTTTGGGCGGGGCGGGCATAGTAAATTAATTCTAGAAAAGTTAAATCAAGAAGGAAGATTAATCGCGATTGATCGAGATAAATCTGCATATGAAGAAGGTTTGAAAATTAAAGATACGAGATTCGAAATTGTGCACGCACATTTTTCAGAAATCGATGAAGTTTTAGCCGCTAAAGGTATTTCAAAAGTAGATGGCGTATTACTTGATTTGGGTATTTCATCACCACAAATTGATCAAGGCGATCGTGGTTTTAGTTTTAGATTCAATGCGCACCTGGATATGAGGATGGATCAAACAAAGGGCATAACAGCAGCTGAACTTTTAAAAAAGATCGAACAAAAAGAATTAGAAAAGATTTTAAAAGAATATGGTGAAGAGAAATTTGCGCGAAGAATTTCTACCGCGATCATTAAAGAGAGAGATGAAGTAGGTTCGATTGAAACAACAAAACAGCTTGCAAAAATTGTCGCAGACCATATGCCCAAAAAAGAAATTGGACAAGATCCTGCAACAAGAACATTTCAAGCATTAAGAATCTATGTAAATCGAGAGCTGGAAGAGTTAAAAGAAGCGCTACCTAAAATTTTAGAGTTATTAAAAACCGACGGCATTATGGTAGTGATTAGTTTCCACTCGCTTGAAGACAGAATTGTGAAGCAATTTATTAATGATGAAAAAAATAGAGATACTTTACCCCCTAATTTTCCAATTAGAAATGATGAGTTACCAAAACCCCGATTGAATATTGTGACAAAACCTATAAGACCAAGTGAAGCCGAGGTAAAACGTAATCCAAGAGCAAGAAGTGGAATTATGCGAGTTGCTGAAAGGACTGCGCATTAAATGACGAAGGTGAATTTTATTTTATTTTTTGTAATCCTACTTATGGCTCTTGCAAAAATAAACTCACAACATCAATCAAGAAAGCTTTATTTTGAACTTGATCAACAAAAAGAGATTGGCCAAAAGCTAAATTCTGAGTATAGCCAATTGCAACTTGAGCAGAGCACTTGGGCAATGCACGGAAGAATCGAAGAAGTTGCAAAAAAATCATTAAAAATGAAAACCCCCGAACCTAAAAAAATTATTTTATTGGAACGGCCTTGAGTTTATTTATCAACAATAAAGTTGAGAAAACATTTTTTGAGCTCTCGGGTATTCGAAGAAGATTAATTTTGCTTTTATTCTTAGCTGGATTCCTAACGCTTATTTTTAGAGCATTCTATTTACAAAGTTTAGATAAAAAATTTTTACAGTCGAAAGGAAATGCTACGAGCACTCGAGTAATTTCTCTTTACGCAGATAGAGGAAAAATTACCGACAGGAATGGAGATATCTTAGCGATCAGCAGTCCAGTGGAGTCAGTTTGGGTAAATCCACCAAATGTCAAAATAACTAAAGATCAAAAATTAGAATTAGAAAATATTCTTAAGTTAAGTGCGGGTGAGGTTGATCAAAAATTATTAAATAATAAAAAAGAATTTATATATCTCAAAAGACAAATCTCGCCTGAAGATGCAAGAAGATTACAAGCGTTGAAAATACCCGGAATCTTTTTTCAAAAAGAGTTTAAGAGGTTTTATCCGGCTGCTGACATCACAGCTAATTTAGTTGGGTTTACTAATCTCGATAATATAGGGCAAGAAGGCATTGAGCTTTCTCAAAATAAATTTCTTTCCGGTAAGCTCGGGAGTAAAAAAGTTATTAAAGACCGTGCTGGCAAGATTGTGGATGATCTCCAGGAAGTGAAACTGCCGCAAGATGGTCACGACATAAAGCTTTCAATAGATGCAAGAATTCAATATTTAACATATAGAGAATTAGCTAAATCAATCGAAATTCATAAAGCTAAAGCAGGCTCGGCTATAGTGCTAGATGCAAAAACGGGAGAGGTGCTAGCTATGGCTAATCTTCCTTCTTATAACCCTAATAACTTTAGGGAAGGTGGCGGCCCCACAAGAAATCGAGCAGTGACAGATGTGTTCGAGCCTGGGTCAACAATTAAACCATTCACAGTGTCTTCAGCGTTAGATGCCGGAATTCTTAATCCAAGTTCATTGGTAGAAATTTCATCAGGATTGATGAAAATTGGATCAGCCACAATACATGATGCTCATGCTGATGGCAGCAAACCTTTTATGACAGTTTCAGAAGTGATTGCAAAGTCTTCCAATGTAGGTGCAGCAAGAATTGGATTAATGCAAACACCCAAGAGTTTGTGGTCTACTTTAAATAAAGTAGGGTTTGGAATGCAAACTTCGGCAGGGTTTCCTGGGGAAGCCTCTGGAAGACTTCGTGATTACAAAAATTGGGGCAAAGTAGACCAGGCAACTATATCTTTCGGACATGGGATTAATTTAACACTTCTTCAATTGGCTCAATCTTATACAGTATTTGCTAACGACGGGGAAATGAAGCCAGTTACATTATTCAAAAAAGATGAAATTCCTATGGGTACAAAAGTATTCACAAAGCAAACAGCGAGAACTATGGTAGAAATGATGGAACAAGTTGTGGAAGAGGGTACTGGAGGTAATGCAAAAATTATAGGATATAGAGTTGCAGGCAAGACAGGTACCGCTGAAAAAATTGGAGCAAATGGCGCTTATGAAAAGAATAAAAATATAGGGTCATTTGTAGGTCTAGCCCCAGTTTCAAATCCAAGAATTATTATGGCAGTGATGATAGATGAACCAAGCATTGGAAGTCATTACGGAGGAGCGGTAGCGGCTCCAGTTTTTAGCAGTGTAATGGCTGACGTCATGAAGATATTAAAGATTCCACAAGACATAAAAACTCAAAATAAAGTTTTACCGCAAGACAATAAAAACATTAAAGAAACGATATGAAGAGTGTGTTAAAAAAAATTGGACATCGCATCTCTGATATATCAAACGATAGTAGGCATATAAAAAATAATTCTTTATTTTTAGCCTATCCTGGACTGCATAGTGACGGAAGAACTTATATTGAAGCGGCCATTAAAAAAGGCGCGAAAATAATACTTTATGAAAAGAAAAATTTTATATGGAAAAAAACATGGCATACAGAACATTATGCTGTTTCAGAATTAAAAAATAAAGAAGGTGAAATTGCACATACATTTTTTAAAAAGCCTTCGAAGCAAATACTCACTATAGGTATCACTGGCACAAATGGAAAAACATCTTGCGCGTACTGGACAGCTGAAATACAAAATCTCCTGGGCAAAAAAACAGGCGTCATAGGGACGCTGGGGTTTGGGTACAAAAAATTAAAATCACATACCTATACAACACCTGATGCGATATCAAATCATCGTATTTTAAGACAATTTAAAAATCAAAAAATAAAATCAGCTGTAATGGAAGTTTCATCTCACGCATTGTCTCAGGGGAGAGTGAATGGAATTCTTTTCGATATTGCAGTTTTTACCAATTTATCAAGGGATCATCTAGATTACCATCTTAACTTTCGGAATTATTTCAATGAAAAAAAGAAGTTATTTGAATTCCCATCTTTGAAAGTTGCAGTTATTAATATCGACGATTCTTATGGAAAAAAACTAAAAAATTTTCTTGTAAAGAATAAAACTAAAGTTTTAAGTTATGGAATAAAAAGTGGCGACATTAAAGCGACACACATTGAATATTCAAATTCGAGCACACGTTTCCAAATTGCATATAAAAAAGAAACATACAAAGTAGAAGCGCCTGTGGTAGGCGAGTTTAATGTATATAATTTACTAGCAGTAATTACTTCACTGATAGCATCTGGCAATTCAATAAAAAAAATTGTGAAACAAATAAGTTATATATCTCAGGTTCCAGGGAGAATGGAAAGACTAAGATCTAAAAACACCCCAAAAATCTTTATTGATTATGCTCACACACCAGACGCTTTAAAAAAAGTGCTGCAAACCCTTAAAAACCAAACTGACGGTAATCTTATCTGTGTATTTGGTTGCGGAGGAGATAGAGATGCCGGAAAAAGAAAAGATATGGCAGAGATAGCTTCTAACTTAGCTGATATTAATTTTATTACGTCAGACAATCCAAGGAATGAAAGTCCCGGAAAAATTATTAAAGAAATTAGCAAGCATATGAAAGGGTCTTATCGTATTGAATTTGATCGACATAAGGCAATAGAAAAAGCAATTATGAATGCTAAAAAAGATGACGTCGTCCTTATTGCTGGAAAGGGACATGAAACCTATCAAGAAATTAAAGGCATTAAGCATCCATTTAGTGATCAAACATGTGCAAGAAAAGCGCTCAAAGTGTACAAGGCGAGTTGAATGCGAATTACTTTAAATAAGATTAAAAAACTTGTTTCTGGCCGATATTTTGGCGATACCGCTTTACTTCATAAAACAATAAAAAACATTTCTATCAATAGCAATGATATTAAAAATAATGATTTATTTTTAGGTATTAAAGGCGAAAAATTTGACGGGGATAATTTTGCAGAAATTGCTATTAAAAAAGGCGCATTAGCTGCCATTGTATCTAAAGACGTTAAAAATTTAGAAAATAGAATAATCGTTAAAAATGGGCGAGAAGCTTTAGGCAAGATAGCTCAGTACTGGAAAGCACAATCTAAAATACCTCTTGTTGCTATCACAGGAAGTAATGGTAAAACAACCACTAAAGAAATGATTGGAAGTATTATTTCTTGCTATGTTGGTAGTAAATTAAAAGTCCTGATGAGCAAAGGCAATTTCAATAATGATATAGGACTTCCACTTTCCTTACTAAATATTAAAAAAACTCAAAAATTTGCTGTAGTTGAGATGGGTATGAATCATAAGGGCGAGATTAAATATTTAAGTGAAATTGCAAAACCAGATGTCGCAGTAATAACAAATATAGGAGAGGCTCATATTGAATTTTTTGGTTCAAAAGCAGGTATTGCAAAAGCAAAATCAGAAATATTTTCAGGGCTCAAAAAGAATGGCATTGCAGTTATAAATAGAGAAGATGAATTTTATAGCGCACTAAAGACTGCTGCTCTTCGTAAAAAAGTTATGACATTTGGACTCACTTCAAAATCCGATGTATATGTCAAGAAAACGGTTCAAGGCATTTCTCAAATTAAAACACCAAAAGGAATCGTGGAAATTAAAGTCAAATTAAAGGGCGAGCATAATTTAAAAAATGCATTAGCAGCCATTGCCGCTTCTATTGCACTAAAAATTCCCTTAAAGGCTATTAAGCGAGGTATTGAATCTATCAAGTCAGTACATGGAAGATTGGAACTCAAAAAAGGACTTCGTGGCTGTATCTTGATTGATGATACCTACAATGCGAATCCTGCCTCAATGCGAGCTGCAATTGATGTTCTTGCAAATCAAGACTGTGAAAAAATATTAATTATTGGTGATATGGGCGAGTTAGGAAAAAAGGAAGTTGAGTACCATAAATCAATAGGGGCTTATATCAAAAAAAATAAAATATTAGAAGTAGTTGGAACAGGAAAGTTGACGAAACACGTTATAGACCATTGTAAAGGGAATGCAAAATGGTTTGAGGATAAAAAAGCACTTATAAATTACATCAAAACCAAGATAAAAAAGAATTCATGTGTGCTTGTTAAAGGCTCTAGATTCATGAAAATGGAAGAGGTTGTAGATGCACTTACTTAAAATTTTTAAGAAAGATAAAAATTATGTTGCTCGAATTATTTAAGTTTTTAGCAAAAGAGATCCATGGGTTTAATGTATTTAATTACATTACATTAAGAGCTGTGATGGCGACAATCACATCATTAGTTATTTCTTTCGCTTTTGGCCCTTGGCTAATCAAGAAACTTAATCAGTTCAATATAGGACAAGCTGTTAGATCAGATGGCCCCAAAGATCACTTAATTAAAACAGGCACACCCACAATGGGAGGTGGCTTGATATTGGTATCAATTATTGTATCGACATTACTTTGGGCGGACATAAGGAACAACTATATTTGGGTTTTGTTAATTGTCACGCTTGGTTTTGGCCTTATTGGATTTATTGATGACTTAAAAAAAGTTATTTATAAAGATCCGAATGGTATGAGTGCCAGGCAAAAGTATTTATGGCAATCAATCATAGGCCTTGGTGCATCTATATATCTTTGGTCTAACGCTGTTACACCCGAACAGACTTCGCTTATTCTTCCATTTTTTAAGGATGTAAGTTTTACGATGAGCGGACCTACTTTTATACTTTTAAGTTATATCGTCATTGTAGGGAGCAGCAATGCAGTTAATCTTACAGATGGCCTCGATGGCCTAGCAATTATGCCGGCTGTATTAGTTGCAAGCGCCTTAGGGGTTTTTGCTTATGTTGCAGGTAATTATGTTATAGCTAAATATTTAGGTATTCCCTATATCAGCGGCGCTGGTGAGTTGGCTATATTTTGCACTGCAATGGCTGGTGCTGGTTTGGGATTTTTATGGTTTAACACTTATCCTGCGGAAGTATTCATGGGAGATTTAGGCGCACTTGCTCTAGGCGCTGCTATTGGCACAATTGCAGTGATTGTAAGACAGGAGATTGTTTTATTTATTATGGGTGGTATTTTTGTGGTCGAGACTTTTTCTGTTGCTATTCAAGTCATGTACTTTAAATATACTAAATTTAAATATGGTGTTGGTAAGCGAATTTTTCTTATGGCGCCACTTCACCATCACTATGAGAAAAAAGGCTGGAAAGAAACGCAGGTCGTTGTTAGATTTTGGATCATAACAATGATGCTTGTATTAATTGGGATCTCATCGCTGAAAATTAGATGAGCATCAATTTTAATAAAAAGAAAGTCTTGGTGATTGGTCTTGGAGAGACAGGGCAGTCCGCCCTACATTTTTTAGCAAACAAAGAATGCGATATTCAAGCTATTGATACAAGGCCAACAATTGATAATTTTGAGACGATAAAAGAAAAATTTAAAGATGTTAAATTTACGATCGGGGAAAAATTTAACGATACCATCATTAATGATGTTGAATTAATTATCATTAGCCCAGGCATGTCGCTTAAAGAAAGTTATGTTCAAAAGGCATTAAATCAAGGCATACCTGTAATTGGTGATATTGAAATGTTTGCGCAAGTTAAATCGGTGAGTTCAAAAGTGATTGGCATTACAGGTTCAAATGGCAAAACGACAGTTACTTCACTTGTTGGGGATTTATTAAAGGCGGCCGGCATATCAACTATTGTCGGAGGAAATATCGGGATCCCCATATTAAATACTTTAAATCAAAAAGTGCCAGAGGTTTATGTTCTTGAGTTATCCAGCTATCAGTTGGAATCGACATATTCATTAGCGCTCGAAACTGCAGCAATCTTAAATATTTCAGAAGACCATATGGATCGATACGGATCTATGGAAGAGTACGCCAAAGCCAAATATAGAATATTTAATCTTGCTAAAAATATTATCTTAAATAGAGAAGACGATTATTTAAAATCTCAGATTAATGAAAGCTCTTTGACATTCGGAACTCATTTGGACAAGAAAAATTATGGCATTAAAAAAAATGGTAACCAATATTTCATCGCAAAAGGTAGGGCTGAAATTATTTCTTTAGAAGATATTAAACTTAAGGGTGAACATAATATTCTAAATGTAATGGCTGCTTTAGCTCTTTGTGAGCCATTTAATATTTCAAAAGATGTGATCAAAAAAGTACTAAGTCAATTTAACGCACCACCACATCGAGTGGAATATGTTAGCTCTATATCAGGTATTGATTTTTATAATGATTCAAAAGGTACCAACGTTGGAGCAACGATTGCTGCCATTCAAAGCATGTCTAAACCAATCTTACTGATTGCCGGAGGGGATGGCAAAAGTCAAAATTTTCAACCATTAATAGGCCCATCTAGGGATAAAGTAAAAAATATTTCTTTGATTGGTAAAGATGCAAAAATAATACAAGAAGTATTTAACGGTGGGGCCATTCCGACAAGTATTGAAAAAAATCTTGAATCAGCAATTATCAAATCATTTGAGCTTGCTAAAGCGGGAGATGTAGTTCTGCTCTCTCCAGCATGTGCAAGTACCGACATGTTTAAAAATTACGTACATCGCGGGGAAGTTTTTAAGGATTGCGTGAGTAAGTTAAAAAATAAATCATGATCGATAAATTTTCTAATAAATCGACAATAGATAAACCTTCTTTTGATCAAGGCCTTTTCTGGGTTTCATTAATTTTAATTGCAATTGGCCTGATTATGGTTTATTCATCCTCAATTTCTTTTGCTGAATCTAGCAAATTAACTAAACATCAAAATTACTTTTTTTTATTAAGACAATCAATTTATATTTCATTGGGATTTGTTGTCGGATTTATTATTTTCCAAATTCCTATTCGCTGGTGGCAAAAGATGTCGCCTTATTTATTTATGGCAGGCATGGTCTCACTTATTCTTGTTCTCATTCCAGGTATTGGCCATGTTGTGAATGGAAGTAGGCGTTGGATTTCATTATTTGTATTTAATATGCAGCCCTCGGAATTTATGAAATTATTTACAGCTATGTACGCTTCAGATTATGTTTTAAGAAAATCAAAAGAAATTGGGAGTTTTCTAAAAGGGTTTCTTCCAATGGCAGCAGTGATTATGTTATTAGGAGCATTGTTATTGCTTGAACCAGATTTCGGTGCATTTGCTGTAATCTTAGTCATTGTAATGTGTACCTTAATTTTAGGCGGCATAGACAAAAAAATACTGATGGGCCTTTCCATTGTTGCACCTATTGGTATGGCAGCCTTAATTTATAGCTCTGACTATAGATACCAAAGATTAGTAGGTTTTTTTAATCCATGGGCTGATCCATATGGAAAAGGTTACCAGCTATCTCACGCTCTTATAGCTTTTGGTCGTGGCGAATTTTTTGGGGTAGGGTTAGGTGGTAGTGTCGAAAAATTACTTTATTTGCCCGAAGCACACACTGATTTTATTTTGGCTGTATTAGCTGAAGAATTTGGTTTCTTTGGTGTGCTTATTGTCATTGGATTATTCTCATGGCTTGTAATTAGAGCTTTTGGTATTGCTAAAGAAGCTATTATTAATGAGAGTTATTACTCAGCTCTGTTATCTCAAGGCATTGGCATTTGGTTTGGTACGCAAGGCATTATTAACATGGGTGTCAACATGGGGCTTCTTCCTACAAAAGGGTTAACCTTGCCACTCCTTTCTTACGGTGGTAGTGGTATTTTAGCCAATATGATTGCGCTTGCGATATTACTCAGAATTGATTGGGAAAATCGAAGAGGCTTAAGAGGAATTTAACTTAGTGAAACCCAATAAAAAAATATTGATTATCGCAGGAGGAACCGGAGGACATATCTATCCAGGAATTGCGATTGCCGATTATTTAAAAGCTAAAGGATACTCAATCACTTGGCTTGGAACTTCTCATGGCATGGAAAACAAGTTAATCGATAAAAAGCCTTATCAAAAAGCCATGATTGATATTAAAGGCGTCAGAGGCAAAGGCCTGTTAAATTGGTTAAAGCTTCCATTTATGCTTTTGATTGCGTTAATACAATGTGCAAAAGTAATTGAAAAAGAAAAACCGGATGTGGTCATTGCTATGGGGGGCTATGTTTCATTTCCGGGTGGTCTTATGTCGAGGCTTATGGGTAAGCCACTCATTGTGCATGAACAAAATTCTATCCCAGGCCTAACTAATAGATTATTAGCAATCATTGCAACAAAAATATATTCCGCGTTTCCAATTAAACTGATGCGCGCCTCTCAAAAAATTGGCAACCCAGTGAGAGATAACATTAGGCAAATTAAACCGCCAGCCCAGAGATTTAAAAATAGAAAAGGCCCTTTGAGGCTTCTTGTTGTGGGCGGTAGTTTAGGAGCTAAATTTTTTAACGATACGATTCCTTTAAGTGTTAAACAAATCAGCCCTAAAAATAGACCGGCGATTATTCATCAATCTGGTGAGAAGCACTTTGAAGAATTAAAAGCAAGTTATAAGGAAAGTGGAATTAAAGCCGATTGCAGGGCTTATTTGGATCACATTGAAAAATTATATGAATGGGCAGACCTTGTCGTAGCTAGAGCTGGCGCACTCACGGTCTCTGAATTTTCGGCAGCAGGAATTCCTAGTATATTAGTGCCATTCCCTTTTGCAGTAGATAACCATCAGTTTTATAACGCAAAATACTTAAGTGATAAGAAGGCCGCACGACTTATAATTCAGGAGGAGCTCACAACCGAATCATTGAGAAGCATACTTCGAAGTATGACAAGAAATGAATGCTTAAAAATGGCAAAAGCTGCATTGGAAAATAAAGCAACTAAACCTGAAGAAGTTATTTACAAAGCCTGCGAGCGACTAATTAACAAATGAAACACAATATCAATCGAATTCATTTTGTAGGTATAGGCGGCTCAGGAATGAGTGGCATTGCAGAAGTGATGCACAATCTAGGCTATTTTGTTTCCGGCTCCGATATTCAGGAGTCACTAGTAACCTCAAGATTAAAAGAGATCGGTATTAAGATTTTTATTAATCATGCAGCAGACAACATTAAAGATGTTGATGTTTTAGTGATTTCTTCTGCAATCGATCAAGATAATCCAGAGTTAAAAGCTGCTATTACAAATAAAATACCAATTATGCCTAGGGCAGAAATGCTTTCAGAATTAATGCGCTTTAAAAAAGGTATTGCAGTAGCCGGCACTCATGGCAAAACAACCACCACGAGTTTAATCGCTTCCATTTTGGCCGAAGCTTCAATGGATCCTACTTATGTAATTGGCGGAAGACTTTCTTCCTTGAATGCAAATGCAAAATTAGGAAATGGTGAGTATATCGTGGTGGAAGCTGATGAGTCAGACGCATCATTTTTGCATTTGACACCTGTATATTCTATCGTGACAAATATTGATCAAGATCATATGGAAACTTATGACAATGATTTTGAAAAACTTAAAAAAACATATATAGAATTCATACATCGATTACCTTTTTATGGCGTGGTAATTGTGTGTATCGATGATCCGGTTATCAAATCTATTCTTCCTGAAATTTCTAGACCTATCATAACTTATGGTTTATCAAATGATGCAGATGTGCATGCTGAAGAAGTTTTAGCAGATGCAGGTAAAATGCATTTTAAAGTGACGATTAAACACACTGATGTTGTTAAAAAACCAATGACTTTAAATCTACCGGGCAAGCATTATGTTAGAAATGCATTGGCAGCAATAGCACTTGCAGACGAGCTCGAGATACCGATTTCAAAAACAATCGATGCATTAAAGCATTTTAAAGGTGTAGGCCGAAGATTCGAGACTTATAAAGATTTAATATTTGATAAAAAATCTTTTACTCTGGTTGATGATTATGGGCATCACCCGGTCGAAATTGAAGCAGTCCTTGACGCGGCGCGAGATGCATATCCAGGTAAATCGATCTATCTTGTTTTTCAGCCTCATCGCTACACCAGAACGAGAGATTGTTTTGATGAGTTTGTAAGGGTGCTTCAAAAAGCAGATAAAACACTTCTCACTGATATTTATTCGGCTGGCGAAAAAGTAATTCCAGGGGTAAGTTCCATAGCGATCATGGATAGTATGAATAAAATTATGAAAAAAGTTTCTTTTGAAAAAGATATTGCAGAGTTAGCTAAAACAGCGCTTCAACATATTGAACAAGATTCCATCTTAATTGTGATGGGCGCAGGCTCAATAGGAAGAGTGACGAAAGATATATTGAATATTGTGAAGTCATGACGAATGCAATGATATTAAAAAATGTGCCATTAACCAAATACAACAGTTGGCGGGTAGGCGGTGCTGCCGATGCTTTATTTATACCTAAAAATTTAGAAGATTTAAAAAATTACTTAAAAGATGAACACTATTTAAAGCCGCTCACTTTTATTGGATTGGGATCAAATATTTTAGTGAGAGATGGGGGTATCCGGGGAACGGTTATTGTAATGCATGCAGCTTTAAATGAAATTCAAATGACTGATAAGGGCGTGTATGCAGAAGCAGGTAATACCTGCGCAAAAATTGCAAAAACTCTTGCTAGAGAGCATTACGTTGGCGGAGAATTTTTTGCTGGCATTCCAGGCACAGTCGGAGGAGCCTTGGCAATGAATGCCGGATGCTACGGTTCTGAAACATGGAATTATGTGACCCAGGTAAATATGATTGATGATAATGGCAATATAGTTACAAGATTAAGAGATGAATTTAAAATTTCTTACCGCGAAGTAATTAAGCCAAATGCAAAAGAGTGGTTTGTAGGTGCCTGGTTTAATTTTAAAAAAGATATGGCAGGCGACCCAGAAAGTAAGATCAAGGAATATCTTAATCATAGGAAAAACACTCAGCCCCTTAATTGGCCAACAGCAGGTTCAACATTTAGAAATCCAAAAGATACTTTTGCAGCAAAACTCATTGAAGACTGCGGATTAAAAGGTTTTAGAGTTGGCAATGCTGAAGTTTCAGATAAACATGCCAATTTTATTATTAATTTAGGTAATGCGTCTGCAAAAGACATTGAAAATATTATTGACTATGTTGAATGCGAAGTCTTTAAAAGAAAAGGTATTAAGCTCGAAAGGGAAATTAAAATTTTAGGGGACTTTCTAGGTTGATGAATGAATTTGGAAAAGTTGCAGTGCTTATGGGTGGAGACTCTAATGAGAGAGCTGTTTCACTCCTCAGTGGCGATGCTGTATTTCGCGCTTTAAGCCGATTAGGCATTGATGCTGAAGCTTTTGATCCTTCAGTTAGAGATATTGAAGATATTAAAAGTTACGACAGAGTTTTTATAGCCTTACACGGAAGAGGCGGTGAAGATGGATCTATGCAAGCTTTTTTAAAGTCGAAAAATGTTGCATATACCGGAAGTGATTCCTTAAGTTCTGCCATTGGAATGGACAAACTTAAAACGAAATTATTATGGCGTTCATTAAACATTTCTACACCAGATTTTCTCCAGGTAACTGAGAAAACCTTATATGCGGAAATCGTTCATTCAATTGGATCACCATTTTTTATTAAACCATCTAATGAAGGTTCAAGTATAGGTATTGATAAGATAAAAAACGAACAACAATATAAAGAAGCTTTTTTAAAAACATCGAGGATTGATGCAAATGTAATCGTTGAGAAATTTGTGGACGGCGAAGAATATACAGTGGCTATTGTGGATGGCCAAACCCTTCCAGTCATTAAGATTAAGCCAAGCAATGAGTTTTATGATTACGAAGCAAAATATCTTAAAGATGACACGCAATATATTTGCCCTTCAGGGATAGAAAAAAATAAAGAAGCTTTAATAGCTCAAGAAGCTTTGGCAGCCTTCAACTCAATTGGATGCTCTAGCTGGGGTCGTGTTGATTTTATGATGGATAGAAAAAGTGATCACTATTTTATAGAAGTGAATACGTCTCCTGGAATGACCAATCATAGTTTAGTTCCTATGGCTGCGAAGGAGATGGGTATAGATTTTGATCAATTAGTTTTGAAGATATTAAAAACCGCACATGTTAAATAACTATTTAAAAATTTATTGGTTAGGCAATTTAGTTTTTTTACTTAATATTATTTTGATACTTTTTTTAATTAGTTACCAATTTATGCATTTTGCTAAATTTCCAATTAGAGAAATTAAGGTAGTAGGCCAATATCAGCACCTTGATGAAGATCAGGTAAGTATGATTTCAGACCGCTTTGTAAAAGGCAATTTTTTTTCACTAGATTTATATAGCACCAAAGAGGCATTTACAAAATTACCTTGGATAAGAAACGTAAGCTTAAAAAGAGTCTGGCCTGATCGATTGGAAGTGTTTGTCGAGGAGCATCAAGTTATAGGAAGGTGGGGAGCCATTGCCTTAGTGAATGAGAATGGTGAAATTTTTCATGGAGCATCTGATGAAGACCTCCCTTTATTTTTTGGACCAGAAGGTACCGAGAACTATATAGCACTGGAGTATAAAAAAATGCAAAGTATTTTAGATAAAAAACAATTAAAAATTGCGCAAGTCTCTCTATCTTCTCGGTACACTTGGGACATTAGAACTACTAATAATATGAAAATAATTTTAAGTAAAGATAATGTCGAAGAAAGTCTATCTCGCTTTATGGCTCAGTACGACAATATTTTGGCTTCAGTTAAGCGAATTGGCTCTGCCGACTTAAGATATCCAAATGGTTTTGCTATTAAGAAATCTACTGAACCAATCCAAAAGATTGATAGTGGTGAGAGGCCGCTTATATGATCAAACAAAAAGAAGAAAAAAATCTCATCGTAGGGCTTGATATTGGAACATCCAAAATTGTGGCTATTGTCGCTGAATTACAACCAGATGGTTTATTGAATGTGATCGGATTAGGTCAACATAGCTCAAAAGGATTAAAGAAGGGCGTGGTCATTAATATTGATGCCACTATGGAGGCGATTCAAAGAGCTATTGAAGAAGCGGAATTGATGGCAAATTGTAAGATTACCGATGTTTATACTGGTATCGCAGGAAGCCATATAAAAAGTATAAATTCTCATGGGATGGTCAAAATTAAAGATGCTGAGGTCTCTCAATTAGACGTTGATAAAGTGATTGAAACTGCATGTGCTATTACACTCCCCAACGATCAACAAGTTCTACACATATTGACGCAAGAATATGTGATTGATGGGCAGGAAGATGTTAGACAGCCACTTGGTATGAGCGGTATGAAGTTAGAAGTGAAGGTTCATATTGTCACAGGCGCGATTGCAGCCGCGCAAAATATTGTTAAATGTATTAAGCGTTGTGGGCTGGAAGTGTCTGAATTAGTCCTTCAGCCTTTGGCTTCAAGCATGGCTGTCCTTACTGATGATGAAAAAGAATTGGGCGTTTGTTTGGTTGATATTGGAGGAGGTACAACTGATATCGCAGTATTAAGACATGGGTCTATTCGACATACGGCTGTGATTCCGATTGCAGGTGATCAGATAAATAATGATATTGCAGTAGCATTTAGAACACCTTTACCATCAGCAGAAGAGATAAAAATCAAACATGGTTACGCCGCAAGAAGCTTGGCTTCTGCTTCAGAGCAAATTGAAATTCCTGTAGTAGATGGAAAAGAATCTAAAACTATCTCAACACTGTCATTGGCAGAGGTCATTGAAGCTCGCCTAGTTGAGCTTTATGAACTTGTAGCTCACGAGTTGAAACGAAGCGGTATGGAAGATATGATAGCTTCTGGAATTGTTATTACTGGCGGATCATCATTGATGAAAGGTATGGTCAACCTTGGAGAAAGTGTATTTAGGATGCCGGTCAGAATTGGCACGCCCAGAAATGTAGGCGGTTTGTCTGAAGTTGTCGACAATCCTAGGTACTCAACAGGTATTGGGTTGTTACTGATGGGTAAGGGGCAGTTAGAGAAAGAAATGATGGATCAAATTGATGGTAATTCAATAAATCAAATCTTTATGAAAATGAAGAATTGGTTTCAAGGTAACTTTTAATTCTTGGAGATAGGATATGTTTGAAGTTGTTGATAGCAAGTCACAAAATGCCATCATAAAAGTCATTGGTGTCGGTGGCTGTGGCGGAAATGCTATTGATCATATGATCGATAAGAATTTAACAGGCGTTGAATTCATCTGTGCAAACACTGATATGCAAGCATTGAAAAAAAGTCGGGCAAGCCATATATTGCAGATTGGTCAGGAGATGACTAAAGGTTTAGGCGCAGGGGCCAAGCCTGAAATTGGAAAACAAGCCGCTCTTGATGATAAAGAAAAAATTATTAGCTCTATTAAAGGTGCTGATATGTTATTTATTACAGCAGGTATGGGAGGCGGAACTGGCACGGGCGCTGCACCTGTAATTGCACAAATTGCAAAAGAATTAGGTATTTTAACTATTGCAGTTGTAACTAAACCTTTTTTATTTGAAGGTAAAAGAACAGCGATTGCAACTGATGGTATTAATGAATTAGTTCAGCATGTAGATTCTCTAATTGTTATCCCAAATGAAAAGTTAATGGAAGTTTTAGGTGAGCACATCCCATTCTTAGAAGCCTTTAATGCAGCAAATGACGTTCTCCATAACGCAGTTTCAGGTATTTCAGAAATTATCAATAGCCCAGGGTTGGTAAATGTTGATTTTGCTGACGTTAAAACTGTTATGAGTGAAATGGGAATGGCGATGATTGGTTCTGGTGTTGCTCAGGGTGAACATCGAGCATATAAAGCCTCTCAAGCTGCAGTTGCAAGTCCTCTTTTAGAGGATGTGAATTTAGTAAATGCGCGCGGTGTATTAGTAAATATCTCTGCAAGTAGTAAATTTACACTCAAGGAATACCATGAAGTTATGGAAACGATTAAACAATTTGCAGCTATTGATTCCACAGTGATCGTCGGTAATGTAATTGACGAGGCAATGGGAGATTCTATTCGAGTTACTGTTGTAGCGACAGGGCTGGCTCAAAACGTAAAACAAAGGATGCCCCGAATCGAACCCAGATCTATGATGCAAAATAAACAAAGCACGACCCAAGAAGAGCCATCTCTAGATGACGAACCAGATGTATTTAGCTCTAATGAAAATAGGGCTCAAGTTGAAATCATGAAAATGTCAGGTATGGAAGAATATGATATCCCTGCATTTTTGAGAAAAAAAGGCGAGTAAGTACTCAATGATTAAACAAAGAACTATTCAAAAATCTGTGCAGACTTCTGGTGTCGGTCTTCATAATGGTGAAAAAGTGACAATGACTTTAAAGCCTGCCGAAGCGGATCAAGGCATTGTCTTTAGAAGAGTTGATCAAAAGAAAAGTAATGAGATAAAAGTAAGCCCTGATGCTGTGAAAGATACCAAAATGTGTTCAGCTATTGGTCAAGATACTTCGCGTGTAGCTACCGTTGAACATTTAATGTCTGCATTATCAGCCACAGGTGTTGATAACATTATTATTGAACTGAATGGGCCTGAAGTGCCCATTATGGATGGAAGCTCAATACCCTTTATTTATCTTCTTCAAACAGCGAAGCTTAAAGAACTAGATGCTGCGAAAAAATTTGTCTTGATTAACGATGTAATTGAAGTAAAAGATAAAGACAAGTGGGCGAGGTTTGAGCCTTACGATGGATTTAAAATTGATTTTACTATCGATTTTCCCCATCCCGTGTTTGATACATCGACCAACAAAGTCGCTTTGGACTTTTACGATGAATCCTATATCACAGAAATTAGTCGAGCACGTACATTTGGATTTATGCAGGAAGTTGAATACTTGAGATCTAATGGTCTAGCTAGAGGTGGCTCACTCGATAATGCGATTGTCTTAGATGAGTACAAAATTATTAATACAGACGGATTACGATACAACGACGAGTTTGTGAGACATAAAATACTTGATGCTGTGGGCGATTTATACATGCTAGGCTACTCAATCATAGGTAATTTCAAAGCATACAAATCTGGCCATGAATTGAATAACAAATTATTACTTGCATTACTTTCAAATAAGAAATGCTGGAGCTTAACAACATTAGATAGCCAAGATCCCAAGACTTCTAATTTAGCAATGCGTTATGCTAATTCTAAGAATGGAATTTTAAATCAAGAAATGGTAGGAGTTTATCAATGAATATTTTAAGACTTTTTATATTTTTATTGCTTGCAATATTAGTTGTATTCACATTTTTGTATCTAAATACAAAGAATAAAAAATATTTGAAGTATTTAAAACTTACTACAAATGTCACATTAATTTTAATTCTTATATTTATCTTAAGAATGCTTTAATTTCGAATTGGCTAATTCAAAAAAAACAATTGCAATTTTTGGAGCATCAGGATTTTTAGGGTCCAGCCTCGTTTTAGCTCTAAGCCAATCTAATCACAATCTAAAATTATTCTCTAGAAATAAAGAAAAAATTAAATTATGGACCGTCAATCCATATGTTCAAATATTTGACTTGGATTTAGATAATCTTGCGCAAGTAAAAAAAGATTTAAAAAAGACAGATGTTGTAATTAACCTCTTAGGTATTCTTCACCAGTCTAAAAAAGAGACTTTTGAGAATATTCACCATATTTGGCCAGATCATTTGGCAAAAGTCATGAAGGATTTAGGTATTAAGCGATTGCTTCATGTAAGCGCGTTAGGTGCAAGTAGCAATGCTCCGAGTTTATATCTTAAATCTAAAGCTCTTGGCGAGTCTGAATTGTTTAAACAAAAAGATCTAAACGTAACTATACTAAGACCGTCTATCATCTTTGGGGCAAAAGATAACTTTATTAATATGTTTAGAATTCTTGTGAAGTGGCTGCCAGGAATAGTTCTTTTGTCACCTCAATCTAAATTTCAACCCATTTTTATTGAGGATGTATCAAAAATTCTAATTAAGACACTTTTTGATAAAAAGACATACGGCAACATTTATGATCTTGGTGGGCCTGATATTTATTCACTTAAAGATATTATTCGTCTTATTATTCGATCAGAGAAATTGACTCGGCTAATCATCCCCCTTAACAGAAGCCTTTCATATCTATTTGCTTTAAGTATGGAAATGATGCCAATTAAAATATTGACGCGCGACAATTGGAGGTCTATGCAAGTTGATAATGTAGTGAATCCAAAACGCGCAATCTCTTACCGATATTCTTTAGAGCGCTTAGAGCATTACCTATGTAATAAGAAAAATAGACCTCTAGCGCGGTCAAAATATGATGTTTATAGAAGTAAATCTGGAAGATAAATGAAAGTATATCTTGTAGGTGGAGCTGTTCGGGATCAAATTATGGGCTTATCTGTTAAAGATAAAGACTATGTAGTTGTAGGATCGACTTCAGAAGAAATGGTGAAGTTAGGTTATAAGCCTGTAGGCAAAGATTTCCCTGTTTTCTTGCATCCTAAAACACATCAAGAATATGCATTGGCAAGAACGGAGCGTAAAGTTTCAAAAGGGTATAAGGGTTTTAAAGTTTACGCTTCAAAAGAGGTGACGCTAGAAGAAGATCTGCAACGACGAGATCTTACAATTAATGCGATAGCAAAAGACAAAAAAGGACAGTTTGTTGATCCCTTTGGTGGCATGAAAGATATTAAAAATAGAGTGTTACGCCATGTGAGCCCTGCCTTTGTGGAAGATCCAATTCGAGTGTTACGTATCGCCAGATTTTCTGCTCGATTTTACAAGTTTAAAATTCATCCCAAGACAGAAGCATTGCTCAAGAAGATTGTAAAAAATAAAGAAATCGAAACTGTAGCGTCTGAAAGAGTCTGGCATGAATTTTCAGTTGGTTTTACAGAGAAAAAATCTTATTTGATGCTTGATGTGCTTAACCGATGTGGTGCTCTTAAATTAATACTACCAGAATTAGATTATCAAAAAAATAAAAACTCAATTAAAAAAAGTTTAGAGTATGCAGCTAAAAACAAATACTCAAATGATATTAGAGCAGCCATATTTTTTATGTATACCTACCCTTTAAAAGTCAGCACTAAATGTAATGACAAAATTTATATGAGACTTTCTATACCGAATGCCGTAAAAAAATTAGTAGAAAAGGTAATATTTAATCTATCTGAATTGAAGCAATTTCAAAAACTTAAACCGCGTCAAGTTTTAGATTTGATCTACAAAATGGATTTATTTAGGAATCCGGACATTCTTCCAGACGTAATGTGCATTTTCGAGGCTTATATCGAAGGCCAGCAAAGTCAGAAAAAAACAGCACAGACTGCTTTGAAATTATTACAAAAGTATTTGAAACGCCTTAATAAATTAAATCTTGGCTCTATTAGCCAAAATAAAAGTGGCGTCGATATTAAGGC
>Ga0114976_10000724_pt1 | contig 20702 bp, 23 predicted proteins | sample S_130805_EF_Meta_FD_87319 | JGI IMG/M metagenome (GOLD analysis project Ga0114976, IMG submission 87319) | Freshwater microbial communities from Lake Simoncouche, Canada to study carbon cycling - S_130805_EF_MetaG | ecosystem: Environmental > Aquatic > Freshwater > Lake | place: Lake...
GAAATACGCGGTCTTGGTTTCAGTCGCGGTGTACCGGGTTGGGACGAACTCCGTGCCCTTGTGGCTGCCATCGCAAAACGGCTGTTTGCTGCTGCGCCCGCAGGCGCACCACCAGTAGTCCTTGCCAGCTTCGATATCGACCGGATAGGGCGCCTTCTGGGGCATTTCGGGTGTAGCCATGGTGTGCTCCTCGATGGATAAGCGGGTGGATATCGCGCATCAGTGTAGCGAAGCACGATGCCCGGCTTGACGCAGTGTGCGACACTCACCTTGACCGGCTGCATCCCGACACTTCCACACCGAGCGAGACGCCCCATGCTGAAGTTCTACTACAACGCTGCACCCAATCCGATGAAGGTGGCCCTGCTGCTCGAGGAACTCGGCCTGTCCTACGAACCGATTCCGGTGGACACCCGCAAAGGTGAACAGCACACAGCAGCCTTCACGAAACTGAACCCGAATGCCAAGGTCCCGGTCATCGACGAGAACGGCACGGTGGTGTTCGACAGCAATGCGATCCTGCTGTTTCTGGCCGATCGTGCTGCACGCTTCGTGCCGACCGATCTGAGCTCCGCCGCCCGCGGCGAGATGCTCGAATGGCTCATGTTCGTGGCCAGCGGCATCGGCCCGTATTCCGGGCAGTCTGTGCACTTTCGGCATGCAGCCCCGGAGCCCAAGGAATACGCGCTGAACCGCTACGACTTCGAGGCCCACCGGCACTGGAAGATCATTGACGACCGCCTGGCCCAGCACCACTACATGCTCGGCAAGGACTACAGCATCGTCGACATGGCGGTCTGGGGCTGGGCTCGGCTGGTGCCGTATGTACTGGGCATGGACAACGCCTGGGCGCAGTACCCGCACATCAAGCGCCTGCTGGACGAAATCAATGCACGCCCCGCTGCCAAGCGCGTCGAGACCCTGCGAACCGCCCATGCCTTCAAGGCCGAAATGGACGATGACGCACGTCGCAATATGTTCCCGCAAAACGAACGACTCAAGGCCTCCTGACCGAAGAATCACCCGCGAGCCACGCTCAATCGCCTGAAAACAGGTGCTTGCGCGCGGCTTTGGCAAGCCGGGCATCGAAGGTCACCAGAGGCGCCTTGAGTTCGGCCGCAAGCCAGAGATAGGCGGCATCGAAACTGCTCAACCGAAAACTCATCGCCAGGGTGGTCTGGGCGATCGGCTCGACTCGCACGCGCTCCAGCGCCAGCACTTTCAGATCGGCCAGGCCTTGCGCGGCAATCTCGCCCAGGCCGGCGCGGGCTTTGTCCAGCGCGACACTGGCCAGCTCATAGTCGATCAGCTGCGGCGCGTACAGGGTCATGCCCGAGAGTTGTCGCAGCGCCGTGTTGCATTCGGGCTCATCGAAAAGGACGGCTGCCAGCACGCCACTGTCGACCACGATCGGCGCGCGCATCCGCAGCGACGCGCCCGGCTCGGCACGAAACAGCGATCGAGTCATCTTGAGTCCCGGTCAGCCCGGATTCGCGCACCCGAGCGCGGCGCACTGCGATCGCCGCGGCTGCGCCGGCCCAGTCGCTCCCGCGCGATCTGCTCGATCGACTTCAATCCGCTGACTGACCCGGCCGCCTGGCTGACCGTGTAGCCGCCCTCCAGGCCCAGACCCTGGGTCGGCTGGGTTGGCTGGATCGCCTGCATCACCATCGCCATCAATTCGCCCTGCAAGGAGCGGTGATTGAGTCGAGCCTTTTCGCGCAGCGCCTGCGCAACCGGCTCTGGAACATCCTTGATCGACAGGGTTGGCATTGCGTTTGACCTGCTCATCGAAACACTGCTACGAGTGGTTTCATTATGGAGCCATTTCGTAACCATTGCGCATTAAGTCCTGCAGCCGAAGACTGCTCATTTCGCCTCCCGGCGCACTCCAAGGAGTCAACGATGAATGCTGCTTCCCTGATCGCCAATGAGCAGGGTCTGTCCGGCGAGGGTCTGAGTCACCAGCAACCGATCACCCTGCGTCAGGCCAGAAAGCTGATTCAGGCGATGGCCCACGAACAGAGCTTCCTGCTCCTGGCGCCGCCGGGCGTGGGCAAGTCCGACATCGTTTTCGAAGCCGCTCGCGAGGCGGGATTGCCGTGCCGCTCGCTTCTGGGCACCCAGATCGCACCTGAAGATGTGAGCGGGGTGCCGCGCATCGTGGGCGAGCGCTCGGTGTTCTGCCCGCCGCGCACCCTGTTGCCGGAAAATGCCGAGCCGTTCTGCCTGTTCCTGGACGAACTGCCGGCCTGCGCGCCGGATGTGCAAAAGGCCTTCTACTCCTTGCTGCTCGAGCGGCGCATCGGCGAATTCGCCTTGCCGCGCGGCACCTGGGTGGTGGCTGCCGGCAATCGCATCCAGGACCGGGCCCTGGTGCGATCAATGAGTTCGGCACTGCTCAACCGCGTGACCGTGCTGAACATCCGGGTCGATACCGACGAGTGGCTGCAGTGGGCCGCCACGCACGGCGTGCGCGCTGATGTCAGGCGCTTCGTGGCCTCAATGCCCGAATCGCTGGTCAGGCCAGTGCCGGATGAGCCTTCGCCGTTTTCCACACCGCGATCCTGGGCGGCCTTTTCGAGGTCGCTGGATCTGGCCGAATCCAACGGCGTGCTCAACCCCACGACCCGTCGTGCACTGGCTTTCGGTCGGCTGTCGGCACAGGACGCCGCGATGTTCTGTGCGCTGGCCGAGGAATCGCTCGCACCGCTGCGCGAACTCGCCGATTACCTGCGCGAGCCGCACACCCTGCCTGCCGGGGAATCGGGTCGATGGTTCGTGCTCGATTGCATTCGCCAGCACCTGAAGGCGGGCAGCCTGCCGCCGGTCGATGCGTCCATGATCGATGCCTTCCTGCGCGCACTGCCTGACGAGCATCAACTGATGGTGCTGACCGACCTGGTCGAGCGCTGGGGCGAGCTCGGCGGCGAGGCGGCGATGCTGGATCTCTTGCGTCGGGTGGCGGCACTCAGTGAGGCGGACACCCTGCAGCCGCTGGCAGCATGAGTGACGCCCCCCTGCTGCGTGTGGAGCGCGCCCTGCGCCGCTGCACGGTCTCATTGCCCTTTCTGGCCGGCCTGTCTGCAGCCGCTCGTGTCAGCCTGGACACGCGCGTTCCAACCATGGGCGTGTTCGCATCGGGCCGGATGGTGGCCCATCCGGCTTTCGTTGCCAGCCTCAATGAAGCCGACCTGGGATTCGTCGTGGCCCACGAATTGCTGCATCTGGCGCTTCGCACTCACGCGCGCGCACGCGGCAGCAATCTGATGCAGTTCAACATCGCGCACGACTACATCATCAACGACATCCTGCGCCATGAGCTGGGCGTGGCGCGGATCCCGGCCGGTGGTCTGGACATGGCCGACGCCCGCTTGAGGTCGGCCGAGGAAATCCTGCTCGAATTGCGACGCGCAGCCCGCGCACAAGCCGCCGATGGCGCGTCGCGCCAGCCGGTCTGGCAGGTCGGCAACAGCGCCTCGCAGGGCGGCTCGGGTGATTCGCCCGAACAGGATGGCGATGTGCTGGCCGATGCGCTGGAGCGCGAGTGGTTCGAAGCCAGTGCAGCCGATCAGCGTGCGCTGCAAAAGCAGATCGAGCAGGCCGCCCGGCGCGGGCTGCACGTGGCCCATGCCCGAGGCCGACTGCCCGGATCGCTGCTCAAGCAGATGGGTCTGGAGCCTGGTTCATCCAGCCAGGTGGTCGAGTCTCGCCGCGGCGCTTATCGAGCCGTTGCCCACCTGCCGCTGCAGCGCTGGATCGAGTCGGTTGCGATGGGCCCTCGAACCTTCGAGCGCCCGGCACGCCGCTCGGCCGGTTCAGCGGGCGTCGTGCTGCCGGGCCGCCGGCGCGAGAGCTGGACGCTGAATATCGTGCTCGATACCAGTGGCTCGATGACCGACGAATTGCCGCGTGCACTGGGCGCCATCGGGGATTTTTGTGACAGCCTGGGGGTCGATCAGGTCAGGCTGGTTCAATGCGATGCGGCGGTCACGGCCGATGAACTCGTCGAGCCGCAGGCGCTGGCCCGCAAGCGCATCGATGGCTGGGGCGGCAGCGACCTGTCCCCGGCGCTGCGTCATCTCGCGCTCGATCCGCTGGTTCGAGCCGTGGTCGTCATCACCGATGGCGACATTCTGATGCCCGACGAATCCATGCCCTATGAACTGCTGTGGCTGCTGCCACCCGAGTCCCGGCCCGGATTCAATCCGATGCAGGGGCGCGTCCTTCACCTCGATCCTCGTGAGGCCTGATGATGAAAGTAATCCAGGAACTGGTTGCCTATTTCGATCGCCGCGGTCTGCTCAAACAGCAGGAGATGTCGCAACTGCTCGAGCAGGGCCTGCTGGCTCACGATCCGCCGCGAACCATGATCGATCACTGCACGCAGGTCGGCCTGAGCTATTACTTCCGGATCACCGGCGAGTCGGACGGTCCGGTCTGGGGCACTGACCTCTATACCGGCGACTCCGCCGTGGCCACTGCCGCGGTGCATGCCGGGCTGGTCAAGGCTGGAGACACCGTGGTGCTGCGTGTGGTGGTGGCTGCGCCGCCCGAGACCTTCGAAGGCTCGCTGCGACATGGCGTGACCAGCCATGACTTCGAGCGCTTCGGCACAGCGTTTCGCTTCGAGCGGATCGGTCTGAACGATTGACCCAGGCGGGTCGATCGGGCGCGCAGGCGCACCCTGAAGCCCCCGGGTGGTGGTAAGGTTTCGGCACTTTGTTTTGCCGGTCCGGTGCTGCCCATGATTCCTGTCTCGATCCTCGACCTGGTTCCCGTTCGCATGGGCGAGACGCCCGTTCAGGCGCTGCCCCGGGCCCTCGACCTGGCCCGTCATGCGGAACGCTGGGGCTATCGCCGTTACTGGGTGGCCGAACATCACAACATGACCGGCATCGCCAGCTCGGCCACATCGGTGGTCATCGGCTATCTGGCCGGCGGCACCTCGACCATCCGCGTCGGCTCGGGCGGCATCATGCTGCCGAACCACTCCCCGCTGGTGGTTGCCGAGCAGTTCGGTACGCTCGAATCGCTCTATCCGGGTCGCATCGACCTCGGCCTGGGCCGTGCGCCAGGCACGGATCAGGCCACCATGCGGGCCTTGCGTGCCCACCCGCAAGCCGCTGAGCATTTCCCCGACGACATCCAGGCGCTGCGCATGCTGTTCGGCGAAATCCAGCCTGGTCAGTCCATCCGTGCGGTGCCCGGGGCCGATACCCATGTGCCGATGTGGATTCTCGGATCAAGCACCTACGGCGCGCAGGTCGCAGCCCATTTCGGCCTGCCCTATGCCTTCGCCTCTCACTTTGCCCCGTCCGACCTCGACATGGCCCTGCGGGCCTATCGTCAGCTGTTCCAGCCGTCCGAACAGCTCGAGCAGTCCTATGCGATGCCCTGCATCAATGTGATCTGCGCCGACACCGATCGCGAAGCCACCCGCCTGTTCACCAGCCTGCAGCAGCGCTTCACCGACATGGTCCGCAACCGGCGCGGGCTGCTGTCGCCGCCTCTCGACGACATCGAGACCTACTGGTCACCGGCTGAAAAAGCGCATGCCATGGGCATGCTCGAATGTTCCTTCGTCGGCTCGCCCGCGACCGTGCGCCGCGAACTGCAGGCCTTCATCGAACGCACCGGCGCCAACGAACTGATGGTGAGCGGCACGGTGTTCGAGCATGAAGCCCGCCTGCATTCATACAAGCTGCTGGCCGAGATCAGTCAGCAGCTCGAGCCCCGTCGGGAGGCGGCACTGGCCACCGCTTGAGCTCCAGCGCGCGCGGGCTCAGCCGCCGCGCATCGAAGGCTGCAGGCTGGCGGCCACACCGCCTTGGGACACCATCCCGGCGAACGCAAAGTCCACCTCCGGGGCGAGGCCGCTCACGATGCGGGCAATGCTCTTGCCCGAGCCGCAGGCATGGGTCCAGCCCAGGGTGCCATGACCGGTGTTGAGATACAGATTGGGCAGTCGAGAGCGTCCGATGATGGGGACGTTGCTGGGCGTGGCCGGGCGCAGACCAGTCCAGAACTGCGCCTTGCTTGAGTCGCCTGCCCCTGGAAACAGCGCCTCCACCCGGCGGACAATCGCCTCGCAGCGCACCCGATTCAGATCGCGGTCATAGCCGTTGAGTTCGGCCGTTCCGGCAATTCGAAGCCGGTCGCCCAGGCGAGAAAAGACCAGCTTGTATTCATCATCGGTCAACGAGACCTGATGCGCCCGGGCGTCGTCAGCGACCGGGATCGTGACCGAATAGCCCTTGGCCGGATAGATCGGCAGCCGGATGCCGAGCGGCTGGACCAGCAGGGGGCTGAGCGAACCCATGGCCACCACATAGGCATCGCCACGAACTTTCTGAAAGCGACCCTCACTGTCGGTTGCCTCGACATGGTCGATGGAGCCGCCGACTTCGCGCAGTGCGGTGATGGTGTGACTCATCAGGAACTGGACGCCCTCGGCCTCGCAGCGCCTGACCAGTTCGCGGGCAAAACGCTTTGCATCGCCGGATTCATCTTCGGCGGTGTAGGTGGCGCCGGCGAGCTGGTCGCGGGCATGGCGCAAAGCGGGTTCGATTCGCACCGCCTCGTCAGCCGAGATCACCTTGCGATCGCAGCCGAGTTCACGCATCTGCTCGGCAGGGGCTTGTGCCGCTTCGAACTCGGCCGGGCTGGTGTAGAAATGCAAGATGCCCTGAGTTCGCTGATCGTAGGCAATGCCTGTGTCGCGTCGCAGCTGCTGCAGCGTGTCGCGACTGTAGGTCCCCAGGCTGACAATCTGGCGAATGTTGTGGCGGGTACGGGCCGGTGTGCACTCGCGCAGGAACACTAGCCCCCAAAGCCATTGCCTCATGTCGGCCCGCAAGCGGAACAGCAGCGGCGCGTCTTCCTTGCCCAGCCATTTCAAAAGCTTCAGGGGCGCGCCTGGATTAGCCCACGGCTCTGCATGACTCACCGAGATTTGTCCGCCATTGGCAAAGCTGGTTTCGGCGGCTGCCGAGGCCTGACGGTCGATCACGACGACGTCGTGGCCCTGCTGACGCAGAAAGTATGCGGAGGTGACTCCGAGCAGGCCTGCACCGAGCACGACGACTTTCATGATGGGCTCCGAAAAAATATTTTTACTGAGGCTGCAGATTGATGGCCTTGGCAATACCGCGAAACTGCGCGGCGCCGTCGGCGTAGGCCTTACCCACTGCCTCGAGCGGCAAGGGTGCCGCCATCAGCAGGCTGTTGGCTTCAAGACCTGAGCGGACGGCCGGATCGGACAGGCTATCGGTGATGGCCTTGTGCAGACGCTGCACCACCGGCTCGGGCGTGTCCTTCCTGACGAAATAGCCGGTCCAGATGTTGAACGAGAAATCGCGCAGCTGCTTGGATTCGCTGATGGCCGGGTAGCCTTTGACGCTGTCCAGACGTTCGCTGTTGAGCATCGCCAGCACCTTGAGCTTGCCCTGCTTTTGAAACTCGTCATAGCGCTTGCCGTAAGGCGCCAGAAAGAAGTCGACCTGGTTGCCCAGCAGATCCTGCTCGGCAGGCTGCCCGCCCTTGTAAGGGACGTGCACCATCGGAATACCGGTGAGATGAGACAGGTGTTCACCGAGCAGGTGATAGAACGAGCCCACGCCCACACTGGCATAGGTCAAGGGCTTGCCCTCACGGGCCGATTTGCGTGCGTGATCCAGAAATTCATCGACGGTGTTCACCGGCAGGCCAGGCCGCGTCAGGAAGGCAATCTGGGCGGTGGCAATCATCTGCACCAGACGGAAATCCTCGCTGCGGAATTTGATCGACGAGATCGCCAGCGGCGCAAGGATCAGTTCGTTGGGCGAGCCCTGCAGCACGACATGGCCATCGGAAGGCGCCACCAGCAACTTGTTGGCACCGATCGAGCCGCTGCCCCCACCCACATTTTCCACGATCACCGACTGACCGAGCTGCTTGCCCAACGAGGTGTTGACCGTGCGCGCAATCACATCCGACAGGCCTCCTGCGGGATAGGGGACCACCAGCGACACAGACTTCGTGGGGAAGGTCTGAGCCGAGGCGGCGGGCATCAGCACCCATGCACAGGCCAGCGTCGAAAGCGATTTCAACAATGCGCGTTTGAACTGAATCACGACGAATCTCCTGATTCTGCAGCGGTTTCGAGACGGGTTGCAATCATGTTACGACCGCATAAATCATGTGTCTAATGCATTATTCGTCTGATTACCATGAGCTTAATGACTGATACAGGAACGCTGCCAGATGAACATTCGGCACCTTGAACACCTGCTTGCCATTGCCGATACCGGCTCCTTCAGTCGCGCGGCACAGCGTTCCTTCCTGACCCAGTCGGCGCTCAGCCGCAGCATCCAGATGCTTGAGCAGACCCTGGGCGGACAGCTCATCGACCGGATCGGCAAGCGCAATGAACTGACCGCGCTGGGTCATGATGTTGTGGCGCGTGCCCGCCACATCGTGCTGGCCGCTCAGGAGCTTCAGCTGAGCGCGCAGCGCTTCCGGCAGGGTGATGGCGGAGCAATCAGCGTCGGGCTGGGCTCCGGGCCCGGCGCATTGCTGATGACGCCACTGCTGCGCCACATAGCCACCGAGCACCCGAGCGTGCGGGTGAGCATCGCGAGGGGTTCGACCGAGCTCCTGCTGCTGCAGCTGCGAGCCCGCGAACTGGAAGCACTGGTGGTCGATGCGCGCCGGATTGCGCCCGCACCCGACCTTCAGATCGAAACCCTGAGCGAGCTGCGAACCGGATTCATCAGCCGCGCCGGCCATCCGCTGGCACGGCGAAAGAAAGTCAGTCTGCAGGATGTGCTCAAGCACCCGGTGGCGACGACACCCCTTTCAGCCGAGGTCGCCCGGCTGCTGGTGGAGCAATTCGGTGCGCAGGCCGATCCCGCCGCGATGGCCACGCTGCGGTGCGAGGACATCAACAGCCTGATCGATGCGGTGGCCCAGTCCGAGGCGGTGTACCTGGGCATTATCGCGGCCGCCCGCGAGGGCATCGAATCCGGTGGCCTGGTCGAACTCAGGATCAGCCCGACGGTGAAGGCCACGGCACGCTTTGCCTATGTGACCCTTGCCGGTCGCACCGAGGCACCGGTGATGCGCCTGTTTCGGCGGTTTGCGGACGATCGCCTGCGCGACTGAGCCTCAGTCCCGGATCTGGCCTGCGACAGCCCGCACCTTGCGGGGGGCGGCCTGCCAGATCGCGAAGATGGACAGCACACTCATTGCGATGCTGATCCACCAGGCGATCGAGTAGCTGCCGGTTGCGTCATAGAGTGCACCCGCCACCCAGGGCCCGACCGCGCCACCGGCAATCGCCATGAACATCAGCACCCCGAAGATGCTGCCGTAGTGCTTGCCCTCAAACAGCTCGGCCGGAATCGCGCCCAGCACAGAGGTCACGCCATAGCCCAGCGCACCCTGCACGATCACCATGAACCACAGCAGCATCGGGCTCGGCTGGCCGTCGATCAGCAGCAAAGCGGCATAGGTCAGGATGAATCCGAAGCCACCAATGCCCCAGACGATCTCGCGCCCGATCCGGTCGGACAGCTGGCCCAGCGCGATCTGACCCGGCACACCAGCCAGACTCACCATGCCCAGCGCGAGTGCGGCGGTGGTCGGATCGAAGCCGGCTTCGAGCAGGTATTTGGTCTGATGCACCTGTACCGCGTACCAGATGAACAGCGCGCTGAAAAAGCCGATCCCGACCCACCAAAATCGCGCGGTTCGCATGGCGCGTGCCAGGGTCCAGTCGGTCGCCGCCCATTGTGCATCGATGATGTTGCTGCGCCGCGCAGCCGCGGCTGTGGTCCCGGCAACCGCCACATCGCCATCCGGCAGCAGGCCGATGTCCTCCGGGCGCCGGCGCAGCAGCAGTGCAAGTGGTGCCAGCGCAAACAGCGCCAGCAGTCCAAGGGTCATGCAGGCCGCACGCCATCCCGAGTGCTCGATGACGCGCTGCAGATAAGGCAGCAACACGATCGAGCCCACGCCAACCCCTGAGAACGCGATGCTCATCGCAAGCCCGCGCCGCTGCACAAACCAGGCCGGCAAAAAGAGCGCCTGGCAGGAATACCCCAGACACACACTGCCCGCGCCCACCAGAACGCCCAGGGTCAGATAGAAATGCCAGGGCTCATTGGCGAGCGTTGCACCCAGCATGCCGGCCGCGGTGATCACGATGCCGATCAGCGAGACAAAGCGCGGGCCATGCGAGTCCATCAGCCGACCGAGCACCGGACTCAGGAAGGCCGAGACCATGAACCCGAATGAGAACGCTCCGGCGGTCACACCGCGATCCCAGCCGAATTCATTGAGAATCGGGGGAAACAGCAGGGAAAACGCAGTGCGTGCATTCACGCCGATTCCCATGGTCACGAAGACCACCGCCACCACCAGCCATCCGTAGTAAAAGGGCAGTCGACGCGCCAGGCGCGCGGTGATCGAATCCGGCGGCGGGGCCCCTGCATTCGCACCAGACATCAAGCCGCCTCGACTTCGACACGCGTGTCGTTGTAGCAAGCCCCATCGGCCAGATCGGCACGCTGATCCGCGCTGACCAGTGCACTGATCGTCTGTTGCGTTGAACTGGTCGCCAGCCAGGCGCCTTTTTCCGAGGACACCACCCCGGGCGGCACATCGGAGGTGACCTGCAACTTCAGCACCACCTCGCCCAGTGCATTGAAGACCCGCACGGTGCTGGCATCGACCAGCGCCCGCGCGCTGGCATCGGCCGGGTTCATCAGCAACGGGGGCGCCTCGCCCGGCAGGCCGCCCGATCCCAGCAGGGTCGATGAAATCCGTTTGTCGGATGCCGGCGAGATCAGGGCCAGGCCGCCCTCATCACGAACATTCTGAAAACCAGGCAGGCGCGCCGCCGCACCCCAGCGCGAAGCCAGCGTGTCCGAGGCCAGCTCGATACGACCGCTCGGTGTGGCCGGCCTCACATTGGCCATGAGCGCAAGCGGCTGGCCATCGGCCCCGCTCATGCGCAGTGCGCGATCAGTGGGCAGCGCGCTGGGTTGCTGGCCTGCCATGCGAGGGTCGGACGCATCCATGGCTGCATCCATCAGGGCTGCGTCGTCATCCTTGAAGCAAGGCTCATCGAAGCCGAACCGGGCCGCCAGGCGGCGGAAGATCTCGGTGTTGGGCAATGCCTCGCCCAGCGGCTCGATAACGCGTTGTGCGCGTTGCAGCCAGTGCTGCCCATAGGCGGCATACAGATCGTCGCTCTCGAATGCAGTCGCTGCTGGCAGCACGACATCGCAGTGGCTCATGCTCTCGGTCATCGAGACCTCGATGCCGCAGGTGAAGATGGCTTCACGCTGCAGGCCACGGCGCATGCGGTTCTGGTCCGGATGCACCACGATCGGATTGTGGTTGTAGATGAAGACCGCACGCAGCGGCACCTCGAGCGAGTCCTGCGCCAGATGCCGGCCGATGTCGAGGATGTTCAGCGTGCGGGTGTCCGGCGGCAGCAGGTCGGGGCGGGTGAGCCGAGCCGGGGTGCGCGCAAACGCGCTGCCTGCGCCCAGCACGATGCCGTTGTTCGCATCGAGCTTGCCCATCAGGGCCGGAAGCGCAATCACGGCACGCACGCCGCTGCCACCGTTGCGACCGCGCTCCAGACCGTTGCCCGGGGCGATGACCAGCGGATCGGCCTGCGCCATCCACTGAGCCAGGGTGCGGATCGATTCAATCGGCACGCCACACACATCCGCTGCGCGCTCGAGCGGCCATTGCCGGGCAGAATCCATGAAGTCGGCATAGCCGCTCACATGCTGGGCAATGAAGTCGGGGCGATGCGCGCCGATCGCTTCGAGCTCGCGCGCCAGCGCAAATCCCAGGATGACATCGGTGCCCGGCAGCGGCGCGATGTGCAGATCGGCCAGCGCCGCAATGCGGGTGCGCAGCGGATCGACCACCGCGAGCCGCCCGCCCGAACGACGCGATGCGGTGATGCCGCGCACCAGATGCAGGTTGGTGACGGTGGCGTTATTGCCCCAGACGACATTCAGTTGGGCCTGCTCAGCGGCCTGCGGGCCGATCCCCGGCACCGCGCCGTAGGTCCCGACCCAGGCCTCGCGACGCACCGCACCGCACATCGCACCGCGATACAACTGGGTCGCACCGAGCTTGTGGAAAAATCGCAGCGACATGCTGTCGCCTGCGAGGATGCCGTGCGGGCCGGCATAGTTGAGCGGCACGACAGCCTGAGGGCCGTATTGCTCAATGACCGCACTGACCCGTGCGTGAATCAGATCCAGCGCTGCGTCCCAGGAGATGCGCTCGAACGCCCCACTGCCTCGGGGTCCGGTGCGTCGCATCGGATGCAGCAGTCGATGGGCACCATGCACCCACTGTTCCGTGTGATGTGCCACCTTGTTGCAGATCACCCCGTCGGTATAGGGCAGGGCTGATGAGCCACGAACCTTGACGATGCGCTGGTTCTGCACCGTCACGCTCAGACTGCAGGTATCGGGACAATCGAGCGTACAGACGCTCGGATGTTCAGTGCTTTGCATCGGATGGCTCGCGAGGGTGCTGGATCAACCCCTCACTATGGACCGCTGGGCGGTCAGTCACCAAACCGAAGCTCAATCGCTCGAAACGCGCCCGAGGGCCGTCGGCGGTGATGCCTCAGGGCAAGGCTGCAGATTGCAGCACCTTGCCGACCGGACCCGACGCGGAGGCCGGGCCCGGGGTGTTCAGTCGATCAGGCCTTCTTGGCCCAGGCCGAGCACCAGCCCTTGGATGCAACCTGCTTGCCGGGGAACAGCGGGCACGGACCGGCCGCATCGGCGCCCTTGCCCTGATAGACCGCGCAGTTGCTGCAGTTCTGACCGGCGGCATAGCGGGCGAACTTGGCCTTGTCGACCTTGGTCGCGTCGGCGACATAGCCCAGGGCCTGCGCTTGCGCGTCGGTGGCCTGAACCATCGCCGGGGCGGTCGCTGCAGCCTGGGCACGGACTGCGCCGGCGCAGATCAGAGCCGATGCGCCGAGGGTTGAATGGATGACAAAGCTTCTGCGATTCGAGTTCATGCTGGATTCCTGTAGGGAGGGGTTGGAGCGGGCGCTGTAGGGCACGCACGCGAGCCATGGCTGTGGCGATCAGATTGAGTGACCGTCGGATCATAACGTCGCAGTAAAGCCATCGGTTGGCACTCGGATATCCGTGGCCTGTTTCAGACCGTGCCTGTAGCCTCCTGCCGTGCGCTGCAACTGCACTGTCTGCATGGCAAGATGCTGGCGTCCTGTCTGCCCTGAGAACACGCCATGCCGCGCCCCTCGACACAGCCTTGGTCTCGCCGTGTCCCCGCCTGCCTCATCACGGCGGGGCTGCTGATGACAACGCTGAGCCTGTCTGCCCCGAAGCAGGCAGGGGCCAGTGAATCGCACTGCTACAGCATTCAGGACAGCGACCGCAAGAACATCTGTCTGGCCATGGCCAAGCGGCAGGAGTCCTACTGCTATTCGGTTCGGAACTCCGACGACAAGAACGTTTGCCTGGCCCAGGTCAAGCAGCAGCGCAGCTACTGCTACAGCGTGCGATCGAATGATTTGAAGAACCAGTGCCTGGCGATGGTGCGCTGACAACAACCCAGCGATCCAGCGATGTGCACTCAGTACACACCGACCCGGGCCGATCGCCTGATCGCGACCTGGGGCGTTGCGCCGCACCGCGATGACTATGTCACTGACGCGTTTCCAGGCTACCTCGCGCCCATCTTGCGCCTTGACCCGCTTGCGCCTGCAGGCGCTGTGCTGCGCGCCGATCTCGCGGTCTTCGGGCTGATTCCGGGCTGGTCACGCGATGGAAAGAACTTCCGGCACTGCTACAACGCCCGCTCGGAAACCGTCGCCGAGAAGCCGAGCTTTCGTCAGGCCTGGCGCAATCGCCAGTGGTGTGTCATCCCTGCCGATGCTTTTTTCGAGCCGAACTATGAATCCGGCAAGGCCATGCGCTGGCGCATCGAACGCGCCGATGGCGCGCCCATGGCAATTGCCGGGATCTGGGAGCACTGGCGTGCAGGCAATGGAGACACCGTCGCCTCGTTTTCGATGCTGACGATCAATGCCGACACGCATCCGGTGATGAATCGCTTTCATGCACCGGGCGATGAAAAGCGCTCGGTGGTGCTGCTCGATCCGGATCGGGTCAATGACTGGCTAAGCGCAAGCCCTGAGCAGGCCCGGGAACTGATGACCGCCTTCGAGCCGGATTCAGTCAAGGTTCAAAGTGACCCATCAGTGCGCCGAAGCCGAAAGACATCGGCTTCCGAATCCCCAGATGAGGGCTTGTTCAAATCATGATCCGAATCCGGGCTCTGAACGCTTTTGCTGTGACTGCCCTGCTCTGCCTGACCTCGTCGCACGCAGTCCTCGCCCAGGAGCGTCCTGATACGCCGTTCAAGTTGTCTTATGGCGCGTATCGATACAGTGACCGCACCACAGGCCAGGATCTGAATCTGCGTTGGGAAACACCCGGGACGCACTTGTGGATCGGCCACTACCAGGATCAGTCATTCGGGCATCAGACCCGCGTTGGATTCGATCGCGGGATCACTTTGAACGAGGCCGCGCAATTGCAGGTGTCGATGCAGCTGGCCAGCAGCCACTTCTTTGGCGCATCGGTTCAGCTGGCTCTGGGCGATCCTTTTTTCGTATTGGCCGGCCTTGGCCGGACGAATCTCAAGCCCTACTACAACCTGAACTTTGATCCGAACGACTCGGTCACACTCGGTCTTGGATGGCGGGTGTCCGATCAATCGATCGTGGCGCTGACTGTCGTGGCTGACAACCGTCTCGGCACTGGCCAACAGGTCTGGCATCTTTCCGCGCGCCACCCGCTGCCCTGGAATATCCGACTGACTGTTGACCTCAATTACAAGGATGGCGTTGGTCCGGATGGTCCGGCGCACGGATGGGGCCTGACGACAACGCTGGATTTTCGCCGGTGGTTTGCGCGCTTGGCGCTTGATCAGAAACAGAATTTCGAAAAGTTCGACGCAATGCGATTGACCGCTGGCGTGCGGCTCTGATGACTGCAGCAATTCGAACAGATCGAGTCTGAACAGGGCTGGTTAAGACACATTTCAGACACCTTGTGTCCGGAAAAAATAATTTTTCCTCGGTAGGGTTCGGCGCCTGGCTCAACCAAAGAGGAGATGCTTGATGACCAGTCGTAACGAAGACAAGCCCAAAACCGCGGTGCAAGTCTCAGCCGCATCCGCCACCACACGCTCAGCCGCCACGCGCGCGGTGGCGGAGCTCATCCCGGGCACGGTGGAAGAATTCACCACCGTGGTCGAAGTACCCACCATGATCGAAGTACCGACCATCGTTCAACGCGTGGTCGGTCCGATGGGCCCGGCTGGCCCGGTCGGCCCGATGGGCCCGGCCGGCTCGATTGGTCACGTCGGCCCCGCTGGCGCGGTCGGCCCGGCGGGTCATGACGGCTCGCCCGGCCCGGTGGGTCCGATGGGTCCTGCAGGCCCGGTTGGCCCGCAAGGTCTGGTTGGTCACAAAGGCGACACCGGGCCCGCAGGCGCGACTGGCCCGCAGGGATTGACCGGCCCCGTTGGCCCCGCTGGCAAAGCAGGTCATGACGGCGCCGTGGGCCCGACCGGTCCTGTTGGCCCAGCGGGCGAGCGCGGGCAAACCGGTCCGGCGGGCGCGGCCGGTCCGCAAGGCTTGATTGGACCGGCTGGTCCCGCGGGCAAAGACGGTGCCGTTGGCCCAGTCGGTCCGCAGGGCCCCGCAGGCCATGCCGGCCCTGCCGGCCCGATGGGTCCGCAAGGCCTGACCGGCCCTTCAGGTCCCGCAGGCAAGAATGGTGCAGAAGGTCCGATCGGCCATGCGGGTCCCGCAGGCCCGATCGGCGCAGTCGGTCCGGCCGGTCCGGTGGGTCAGGCAGGTCCTGCCGGCAAACCCGGTCAGGATGGGGCAGCGGGTCCGGCCGGTCCGGTGGGGCCAGCCGGCGAAAGAGGCCCCGCTGGTCCTGCAGGCCCTGCAGGCACCGCGGGCCATGACGGCGCAGTCGGCCCAGCCGGTCCGGTGGGTCCGACAGGCCCGATGGGTGCCGCCGGTCCGAAGGGCCCCGTGGGTCCGATGGGCGAGCACGGCAAAGACGGTGCGGTGGGTCCCGCCGGTCCGGTGGGCCCGATGGGCCCGGTCGGCCCGGTTGGCCATGTCGGCCCCGCAGGTGCTGTGGGTCCGGCCGGCGCAGTCGGCCCGATGGGTCCAGTGGGCCCTGCAGGCAAGGATGGCAAGGATGGTCATGTCGGTCCCGCCGGGGGTGCAGGTCCGATGGGCCCCGCAGGTCCGATGGGCCCTGCAGGCAAGGCCGGCCATGACGGCGCGGTCGGTCCGATGGGCCCTGTTGGCCCGGCAGGCCCTGCCGGCCCGATGGGCCCCACGGGTGCAATCGGTCACGAAGGAAAGCCTGGTGCTCAGGGTCCCGCGGGCCCCGTCGGCGTCAAGGGTGACCGTGGTCCTGCTGGGCCAACAGGCCCCCAAGGCCCTGCGGGCTCCCCAGGACACGCCGGCCCCGCAGGCCCCGCTGGTCCGATCGGTCCGATGGGCATGCCGGGTGTCAATGGCAAGAGCGTGGCGGTTCGGGTCATCGGCAACATGCTGATCGGCGCTGGCAACCGCAACGGCGACTACAACCTGCCGGTGGGCGAGCCCCGCTCGTTCACGCTCGATGTGCCGGCTGAGGTCGTCGCAGCCTGGTATGTGCCGATCGACAACCTGCCGGATCTGGTCAAGTTCCAGACCATCGCTCCGGTTGTTTCCGGCAAGTCACGGGTGTCGGTGACCGTGCAAGCGAATCAGGATGCCCTGATCCGCATCCTGGTGCTGGCCGAGCTCGACTGAGTTTGACCCGCGCGGCCCCCAGTTACCCCTGGGGGCTGCGCCTTTCAGCATCAGATCCCAGCGCAATTCCAGCGCAATTCCAGCGCAATTCACAGCGATCGCCCAGGGCCTCGCGCTCGACGATCACCGCGCACAAACCGGGCACATGCGGCTGCAGCGCCTGCCGGATGAAACGACACAGGTTCTCGAGCGTGGCCGGCTCAGAGCCCATGACATCGTCCAGAAAGTGGTGATCAAGCCGCGCGCGGACCGATTCAATCTGAAGCCGCAGTTCGCCGATGTCGATGACCATGCCGGTCTGCGAATCGCGAGGGCCGCTCGCGCAGACGGTGGCATGGTAGGTGTGGCCATGAATGCGGCGGCTGCCTTCGGACTCGATGTGCCGCTCCAGGGTATGCGCGGCATCGAAGAAAAAGCGCTGCGAAATTTCGAAGCGCTCAGGCGGTGTGCTCATCGGATACCGACCATCTTGTGCATCTGCACCGACAGGCGCCAGCGCGGGTGCGACTGACACCAGGCGATGGCGGCTGCGGTGTTTTCCGCACGCGACGGGCTGTCCATCGGTTGCAGCAGGAAATGATCGAAGGCCAGCCCTTCGAGTTGATCGGGCAAGAGCGCGGGCTGCGGATAGACCAGCTTGAGTTCGTGACCCCGCGTCTGCACCAGCGGCGCACCGGCCTTAGGGCTGACACAGATCCAGTCGATGCCTGCGGGTGCGGCGATCGTGCCGTTGGTTTCGACCGCAACTTCAAAGCCCTGTTCGTGCAGGGCATCCACCAGCGCTTCATCGACTTGCAACAGCGGCTCGCCGCCGGTCAGCACGACATATCGGCGCAGCGGCTGGTTGGCTGGCCACTGCTGGGCGATGCGCGCCGCCAGTGCGGCAGCGGTCTCGAATTTGCCACCCAGCGTCCCGTCGGTTCCGACGAAATCGGTGTCGCAGAAGCGGCAGACCGCGGTCTGACGGTCGGCCTCGCGCCCGCTCCACAGATTGCACCCGGCAAAGCGGCAGAACACCGCAGCGCGTCCGGCCTGCAGGCCTTCACCTTGCAGGGTGTAGAAGATTTCCTTGACGGAATAGCTCATGGATTACGCCCGATACCGCTGCCAGCCGTTGCGGCGCAACTCGCAGGCCGGGCAGCTGCCGCAGCCATGGCCCCAGTCGTGCAGGCGCGTCCGATCGCCCAGGTAGCACGAGTGAGTCTGCACACGAATCATCTCGACGAGCGCATCGCCGCCGAGTTGCTCGGCCAGTCGCCAGGTGGCCGCCTTGTCGAGCCACATCAGCGGGGTTTCGATCCGAAAACGCGTGTCCATCCCGAGGCTGAGTGTGGCCTGCAAGGCCTTGAGGGTGTCGTCGCGGCAATCCGGATAGCCGGAATAGTCGGTCTCGCACATGCCGCCCACCAGGACCTTCAGCCCGCGCCGATAGGCCAGCGCGGCCGCGAAATTGAAGAAGATCAGGTTGCGGCCCGGCACGAAGGTGTTGGGCAATCCGTTGGCTTCGAAGGCGATCGCACGCTCATCGGTGAGCGCGGTCGAGCTGAGCTGCCCAAGCACGGCCAGATCGAGCAGATGGTCCTCGCCAAGCCTCGATGCCCATTGCGGGAAGCGGCTGCGCAACTCATCAAGGATCGGCGCACGGCAATCAAGCTCGATGCGGTGGCGCTGGCCATAGTGAAAACCCAGGGTCTCGACCCGCTCGAAATGCTCGAGCGCCCAGGCCAGGCAAGTGGTTGAATCCTGACCGCCAGAGAACAGGACGAGGGCATGTGGCTGCATGCCCTGATTGTAGTGGAGGCCAGATCGGGACTTTAACGGCGCACGCCCCCGAAGGCGCGCGCGCCGGAAAAACCATCAGCCCCGGTCGAAGCGCGCCAGGCGTCCGGCGATCAGTTCGTGGGCATCGGCCATGATCCGGTCGATGAGCGCCTTGCAGGTCGGCACATCGTGAATCAGGCCGGCCACCATGCCGCAGCTCCAGGCGCCCGACTGCATGTCGCCGTCGATCATGACCTTCGGATAGATGCCGGCGACCTGATCGTGGATATCGTCGATGGTGATCGCATCGCCCTTTTCGCGTTCGATCTCCAGCACCCGCTTTACGCCTTCGTTCATCAGCACGCGCTCGGTATTGCGCAGTGACCGCATGATCAGCCGGGTGTCGAGCTCCGAGGCAGCGACGATCGCCTGCTTGACGTTTTCGTGGACCGGCGCCTCCTGGGTCGCAATGAAGCGGGTTCCCATGTTGATGCCCTCGGCGCCCAGCGCCAGCGCGGCCACCAGACTGCGGCCATCAGCCATGCCACCCGAGGCGACGAAGGGAATCTTCAATTCCTCGGCGGCGCGGGGCAGCAGGATGAAATTGGGAATGTCGTCTTCGCCCGGATGACCGCCGCATTCGAAGCCGTCGACACTCACCGCATCGCAGCCAATCGCCTCGGCCTTGAGCGAGTGACGCACCGAGGTGCATTTGTGAATCACCTTGATGCCGGCCGCCTTCATCTGATCCATGTAGGCCTGGGGATTGCGCCCGGCGGTTTCGACCGCTTTGACGCCGCCTTCGATAATGGCCTGGATGTACTCGGGATAGGGCGGCGCGGAGAAGGTCGGCAAGAAGGTGAGGTTCACGCCGAAGGGCTTGTCAGTCAGCTCGCGGCACTTGGCGATTTCGCGGGCCAGCAGTTCAGGGGTCTTCTGGGTGAGGCCGGTGATGATGCCCAGGCCGCCGGCATTCGAGACCGCCGCAGCGAGTTCGGCAAAGCCAACGAAATGCATGCCGCCCTGAATGATCGGATGCTGGATGCCAAAGAGTTCGGTGATTCGGGTTTTCATGGAGTCTCCTGATGAGTCTGCCGCAGATGGTGCCACAGGCCCGACGCGACGCCACCCGGTCCAAACGCCTACAATCGCTCATGCCCCGCACTGAACTCGAACTGCTGTCGCCCGCCCGCGATGCCGACATCGGCATCGCCGCGATCAACCATGGTGCCGACGCCGTGTATATCGGCGGGCCGAGCTTTGGCGCGCGCGACAAGGCCAGCAATGAGGTGGCCGACATCGAGCGCCTGGTGCGCCACGCCCATCGTTTTCATGCCCGCATCTTCGTCACCGTCAACACCATCTTGCGCGACGATGAGCTCGAAGGCGCCCGCCGGCTCGCCTGGCAGTTGTATGAGGCCGGGGCCGATGCGCTGATCATCCAGGACATGGGCCTGCTGCAGCTCGACCTGCCGCCCATTCAGCTGCACGCCAGCACGCAGACCGATATCCGCACACCTGAAAAAGCCCGATTCCTGCAGGACGTCGGCTTTTCGCAGATGGTCCTGGCACGCGAGCTGACGCTTGAGCAGATCCAGGCGGTGTCGGCACAGGTCAATGAGGCGGTGATCGAGTTCTTCATTCACGGCGCACTGTGCGTGGCCTACAGCGGCCAGTGCTTCATCAGCCACGCCCACACCGGTCGCAGCGCCAACCGGGGCAATTGCTCGCAGGAATGCCGGCTGCCCTACACCGTCACTGATTCGGGCGGGCGCATCGTCGCGCACGACAAGCATGTGCTCAGCCTCAAGGACAACAACCAGAGTGAGAACCTGGCTGCACTGGTCGACGCAGGGGTGCGCAGCTTCAAGATCGAGGGCCGATACAAGGACATGGGCTACGTGAAGAACGTGACCGCCCATTACCGCCAGCAATTTGATGCATTGCTCGAGGCGCGTGCCGCCGGATCGTCCGGTGCACCGCTCGCGCGCGCCTCCTCGGGCCGCACCCGCCATTTCTTCACGCCCGACCCTGACCGCAATTTCAACCGCGGCGC
>Ga0114976_10000729_pt1 | contig 20653 bp, 19 predicted proteins | sample S_130805_EF_Meta_FD_87319 | JGI IMG/M metagenome (GOLD analysis project Ga0114976, IMG submission 87319) | Freshwater microbial communities from Lake Simoncouche, Canada to study carbon cycling - S_130805_EF_MetaG | ecosystem: Environmental > Aquatic > Freshwater > Lake | place: Lake...
AAATCAGAAACAGACCACGCAGCAACAGTCGCTGGGGCCTGAGCCTTCTTACGAAGTGACACTTTGATTTCCCGCTTTCAGTTGAGCCAACGTCTTGACCCCTCTACTTAGTAAGACACCAAAGGGGGGTAAATGTTGCTAACTTATTTAGGCAAATTTAGCGCTTACCCATGAGGTGGGGCTGAGTAGATGATCCGAATCCCCTAATTGAGGCCCAAGGCAGGGACAATTCTCAATTGTCCGGGATGTGAATGAGTAGTCCTACTTTTTGGGCTCAGTCCAGCCGTTCGTTCAACTCAACCTGTTGTCCGTCCCAAAGGGCACTTAATTCCTGTTCACTTATAAGACCAAGGGATTAAGGGGATTAGAGAATAGAATCGTCATAAGATGAGAATTCTTGCCGTAATTCCTGCCCGAGGGGGATCTAAAAGGTTACCCAAGAAAAACATTAAACCTTTAGGCGGAAAGCCCTTAATCAATTGGTCAATTGATGCTGTTCGTGGGATTTCTGAAATTTGCGAAGTTCTTGTTTCAACTGATGATACTGAAATTGCCTCAATTGCCAAACAGGCAGGGGCAAGCGTGCCATGGTTACGGCCAAGCAATCTATCCACAGATACTGCATCTTCTGTCGATGTCGCACTACATGCTTTAGATTGGTATGAAAGCAAGTTTAATTCAGTCGATGGATTACTTCTTCTTCAACCAACCTCACCTTTTAGAACTCGTAAAAACATAGAGAATGGCATCGATGCATATGTAAATAGCAATTTTTCATCAGTGGTTGCCGTTACTCCAGCTAAAGATCGTGCTGCGTGGGTTTTTAAGAATAAAGATAATTTCATATCTCCTTTTACCAATAAAAGTAATTCGATTTCTGAACCTAGTGATTCAGTCTCTAGTTATTTGATTACTGGAAGCTTTTACCTAGCTTCACCCTCAATACTACGAGAGAATAAAACATTTTTACCTTTACAAACAATTCCTCTTATAATCGAGTCTCCAATTGAGTCTATAGATATTGATACAAAATGGGATTTTCAATTAGCACAATACATAGCGGGACATACAATTGAAGAAATTTAGATCAAGGCTAAAAGCATTTTATGAATTGTACATAAAGCCAACAAAAGAATTAAAAAAACCTCCTAATGTGGATGTAATGATTTATGACAGAAACGGTTCTGAACTGCTTGAACCATATTTGATGGGTAAAACTCACGTTACTCTCTCAACAAGAGGTGAATCCATAAACTTGTACATTTTATTAAAATCTATAATAAAGTTCAATTTTTGGAACTTAAATTCATTCGACTCATACATAACTTCATATATTCAATGTGTAACTCCTAAAGTTGTTATAACTTTCACCGATAATGATTCGCGTTTCTATTTAATTTCAAAACAATTTCCTAGTGTTAAAACTATCATGATTCAAAACGGAGCTAGAGGCATCAGCGGGGATGTATTTGACCATCTTGAACATTCAGACAAGTTTCGCGTTGATTTTATTTTGTCTATGAATGTCTCAGTGGGAGAAAAGTATTTGGACTATATGGAAGGTGAAGTTATTCCAATTGGTTCGTTTAAGAATAACCTGTGCGAAAAAGTCAGCCGGATTGAAGAAGATCAAGTTTTGTTCATTTCACAATGGGCTGAAAAGCCTTTAGATTCCTCAGTCTTGTATTTTGAAAATGATGGCACACCTATCAAATATGAAGAGTTTTTTTCAGTTGATAGAGTTGTTCTTAACTTGTTACAAAAATGGTGCGATCGAAATTCAAAGCATTTAGTTATTTTAGGTAGAGATCAGGAAACTCACCATGATGAATTTCGATATTACTCAAATCTGTTACCAGTTAATTCATTTAAATTTTTGCCCAGGATTGATTCCCTATCGAACTACCGCGAGTTGGATAAATCTAAGATAGTTGTTTTTGTTGATTCGACACTTGGATTTGAATCAATTGGTCGCGCAAACCGTACCGCGAGCTTTGCTTGGCGCAAATTGAGTGATGGCAGGCAGTTGGTAAGATTTGGTTGGCCATTGGAACTAGAGCCAGAAGGTGTGTTTTGGTCTAGTGAAGTAAGTGAAAGTAATTTCAACAAGATAATGGACTACCTGAACACCGCGAGTAAATCGGAATGGAAAAATGTTGTTGAAAAATACCAAAAAATGCATGTGGAGTATGATCCTGGTAATTCAATTTTTAGTAATCTACTTAAAAATTTGCTTCTGGCAGGCTAAATACGAATGAATTAAATCTGGTTTGTTGCGGGATTAACTATTTCGGCCAGTTCACATCCTACTAATTCGGCTCTCAGTTTTAATGACATATATCTAATTCATTTGTTTTAAGAAGTGGGCCCTGTCGGGATCGAACCGACGACCCACGGATTAAAAGTCCGTTGCTCTACCGACTGAGCTAAAGGCCCCTCTAAGTGCCACACTTGATGAGCGAGGCTAGAGAATGTTAGCGGATTTGATGAACTGGATTTACTATGGGTTATTCACAGCGCCTTGATTCCAAAAAATGAATCTGAGTAGAATTTAGAATTTTTGATTCTATCGGTCCACTAAACGACTGATAGACGGACTGATAGATTGTCATCTCTAATGAAGTTCCAGTATGCATTTAAGCATAAGCAACTTGCAATAAGTCCAAGATCTATCGTGATATTCATATTGGAAAAAAGCGGGGTAAATCGGACTAATCAAACCACTCTAATGCTATCTCAGTTTAATTATCGGATTTCGACTCGCAACTGTTTTCCGCTAGAAAGTGAAATTTTTAACGGAGGCCGCTCCAAAATTTATGTTGGTAGATAGTTGAAACCATGAAATTTAACACTCTAGTGGAAGAGTCTGGAATTAAATACTCAGTTGGTGGAGACTTTGATGAAGCGCCAAATTCTATGACCTCGATGGCCTTTAATACGCTTTTCTTGTTTATTCCAGCCAGTATTACTGATCCAGATTCTAGTGCTTCAGGTCTTTCCATTGAATTTCTAATTGTTACAGCTTTGAATCCTAAAATAACCGCTTCTTCAGAAACAGAACCACTGTCAGAAAGTACCAATCGAGAATTCTTTTGTAGCTTACAATAATCAAAAAAACCAAAGGGTTCGTGTAGAAGAATTAATGGATTCAAAACAATCTTTATTTTATCTAATTTACTCTTTATTCTTGGGTGAGTAGATACAACTATTGGCAAACCATACTTAACTGCGATCTCATTTAAAGAATCCATTAAATCAATCAACCTGGTTGGATCATCTACATTCTCCTGGCGATGAGCACTTACCACGAAATATTTACCAGGCTTTATTTTTAATTCTACTAATATCCCTGAGGAATTTATCTTTTCTGAAAAGTAATTTATAACTTCACATAATGGTGAACCAATCACGGACACAGTTCTTGGAGATATCCCCTCGCTGATTAAATTGTTTCTGGCATTTTGTGTATACGCCAAATTAAAATCTGCAAAGTGATCAATAACTCTTCGATTAATCTCCTCTGGAACATTCTGATCAAATGCACGATTACCCGCTTCTAAATGGTAAATCGGGATGCCTTTTCGCTTAGCAATTAATCCAGATAACGCGCTATTTGTATCGCCAAGAATTACTACTGCATCTGGCGGAAATTTATCAAATTCATCTTCAATGCCAGGAAACAGTTTACCGAAGAACGATCCAAGAGAAGAATTTTTAATATTTAAGTGATTATCTGGGTTTCTTATATTTAGACCATTGAAGAAAACTTCGGAAAGATTAAAGTCTGAGTTTTGTCCCGTGTGAACTAAGCGATGATGAAAGACATCATCTAGTCGATTGATTAGTAGTGAAAGCCGAATTAATTCCGGCCTAGTTCCAACAATCGTAGTTACTCTAGTCTCACTCATTTTAAACGCTTTGCTTTATATTCGATAAATTCAGGTAAATTACTAATTAATTCTACTACTTGTTCGGTATTAAGTTGGATCGTGTTGTGTGAGGTATAAGACTTTTCATCTTCTACATCACTCTGACCTTTGGTGAAATAAAGCTGATAGTCTAAGGATCGAGCGTCAAGTGGTACTTGAAAATAGTCACCAAGATCTACTGCACGGCTTCCTTCTTCACTTCCTAATAAAGACTCATATAGTTTTTCACCATGTCTTGTTCCAATGTAATTAATTCTTACCTTGTTTTCAACTCCCAGAATTCTAGTAACTGCAGCTACTAATGTTTCAACTGAACAGGCTGGCGCCTTTTTTACAAATAAGTCACCATTAGAAGCGTTTGTGAACGCATATTTTACAAGTGAAACTGAATCTTGAAGAGACATCATAAATCTAGTCATGTTGGGATTTGTAATAGAAATATGCTCACCGCGACGAATTTGATCCAGAAATAGGGGAATTACCGAACCCCTTGACATTAGAACATTGCCATAACGAGTAATTGAAATTTTTGTCTTGCTATCTGGATAATTACGTGCATAGGATTGTGCGACTTTCTCCATGATCGACTTTGTCATACCCATGGCATTAATTGGGTATACGGCCTTGTCTGTGCTCAAGCACACTATCCCCTTGACTCCATATTTAATGGCGCTATTTATAACATTTGAGCTACCGCTTATGTTTGTTGCCACGGCCTGCATCGGGAAGAACTCGCAAGAAGGAACTTGCTTCAATGCTGCCGCATGAAAGACATAATCTGAGCCATCTATGGCTGGTTCAATACTTATTTGGTCACGCACATCACCAATTATGAATTTTAGTCTAGCGTCTCTAAATGATCTTCTCATATAATCTTGTTTGTTTTCATCTCGACTAAAAATACGAACTTCCGCAACATCTTCCAAGAGAAGCTGTTTTGCCATGGTAGATCCAAATGAACCTGTACCGCCAGTTATTGTCACAATTGAAGACTTAAGTTTGTTACTCATATTGACTCCAATTTCTTTCTAGCCGGAAGATTACTTGGACTCTTTATGCCATTTTGCATACGTCGAGACCATTTCTGCAATTGTGGGAACCTGATTATAACCTCCTCCACTCCATAATTGTAGATTCTGCTCAGGTTTGATAGTAGTTAAACTTCTGTTTATTGGTATTTCTGCCTCAAATTGTCTTATTTGCAAATCATTACGCCCAAAATTTGAAGAAATCAATTTGATTAACTCAAATTTATTCACGACATCTTTTGGGACTAGATGGGTTACTCCAGCTTTGAAAGTTCCGAATTTAATTACACCAGATACAATCTGAGAAAAATGTAAAGTAGTTACTCCATTCCAAATATGATTGATGTAACCATTTACCAAAGCAGCATTAGGTTGAGATATCACCCATTCTAATAGAGAATTTCTGCTTATTAATTCTTTACCAATTATCGAACATCTTATTAGCATCGATTCTAAAATAGATTGTTCCCCGATATTCTTTGTCGTACCATATACGTCAACCGGGTCATGATCATCGCTTTCAGAATAAAACCCGGAGCTGCCTGAATAAACGCAATCTGTGCCAACCTGAATTACTGAAATTCCTGACCGCCAAGCATAATCATTTAATTCAACCGGAAACTGTGCGTTAATTTTGCTGGCCAGTTTAACTGATTTCTCATTATTTGCATCAATAAGATGCTTAATCATTCCTATACAGTTGACCACATAGTCAATATTTAATCCTTTGAAAATATCCTCAATGCTATTAGCGTTAGTGACATCAATTGATCTACATTGATTGTTGCCGGTGACTGATTTTCCTAATCTATTGAATTCATATATCGTTTCAAATTGACTTTCTAAAACATGGGTAAGTGTTGATCCGAGCATCCCAGTGCTACCCAAAACTGCTACCTTGGTCATAAGGCAAATAATATCATTACAATTTCGCATAGTCAGGTGTAGATTTATAGCGTGAATAAGAACCCAGTGCTAACAATAATAACTCCTGTTTATAATGGTGAAAAATACATTTCAGAAACTATTAATTCAGTAGTCAATTCCGACATTATCTATCCTTATGAATATATCGTTTTAGATGATGGTTCCGATGATTCAACGCTTGCAATTTTGGAAGGTTTTGAAAAAAAAATTAAGATTTTTTCCCACAAGAACGTAGGGGAATCGTCTACTGTTAACAGGGGTATAGAAATCGCATCAGGCGAGTTTATTCTTGTGCTAAGCGCTGATGATCCATTATTAACAAGTGACTTAATCAATAGAGCATGTAAAATACTTATTGAAAACTCTTCAATTGTGGCAATTTATCCCGATTGGAAAATAATTGATCAGAGTGGAAAAACTATCAGGAACAAGATACTGCGTGAATTTACCGATGAACTACTGATAGGGCGTTGCCAGTGTCTGCCCGGTCCCGGCACACTTTTTCGCAGAGACAAAGCACTCCAAGTGGGCGGAAGGCGTGCAAATTGGAAATTTGTAGGTGACTACGACTTTTGGTTACGTTTGAGCAGGGTTGGAAAAATTGTGAGATTACCTGGCGTTTTGGCCCAGTGGCGAGAACATCAAAGTTCAACCTCCATCTTACAGCGTGATAAAAGTATGGCTATGGAGCGAATTAATGTTATAGAAAATTTCCTGTTGGAAAACAATATATCCCAAGATCTGTGCCGAAAAGCTCTTGGGAATGCTTATTACTTAGCAGCAAGACTTGCCTTTTTTGACTTAAAAATTAATGGTCGATTGTTATTATTCAATGCATTTAAACACAGAAGAGGTTGGCCAGAGGAGGCAAAACTCTATGTTGTTTTGTATTTAATTTTAACTCCCATCAGTTCAATAATCTTTAAGCCTTTTTCAAAAGTAATAACAAGAGTTATCTCTTACAAATAAAGATCTTTTAGTTTTCGTGCACCGTCTTCAAATGAATACTTTTCTCGCAAAATTGTCCTATTTAAAGTACTTGCCCGATCAACGAGAACATTGTCAGTAATCGAAGTATTTATTGAATCTCTGATTGATTCAATATTCCATGGATCAACTAAGAAACCATTTCTACCATGAACTATGAAATCTTTTCCGGCTGAATTTGCGCTTTGTATTGGAAATGCTCCTGCCTGCATAGCTTCAACTAAAACACCTGGAAGCCCGTCAGACACTGCAACACTGATTGAGACTCTGGCTTGATAAAATAAATTGCACATTTCAGTATGGCTAACTTTAGGTAAAACTCTAATATTGATTTTATGCTTATTCCGAAGCCTATCAACTTGAATTTGAACGACGTTTGGAGCTGAGTAAACGAGTATTTCAAATTCATTTAGTTGACTACTAAGTTGTGAAATTGCCTTCAGCACATTGAGTGCTCGGCCCGTATCAGATTGATGCCCTTTCACAAGAATTGTATTCCGCAAACTTGGCTTTATTTGAACCTGTGATTCGGAAGAATTTTGGCCAACAGTGATATACATAGGTGCTCTAAAGTCACCGGTAAAACCTAATCTTTGTGCATCAACTAACTCTTCTTGTCTTTCTGCTGTAACTATATCTGCCCAAGCTAAACATGTTTTTATCTGCTGAACATGTTCAGACTTCCAAGAATATAAAATTAAATCGCTTCCCCAAGTCGAAATTATTTTTCTGATGTTTGAAGGAATCTTTTTAAAATTATAAATGTAATTATAAATGTAAGCTCCGTGTTGCATCTCGTGGAAATGTATTATTCCTGGTTTATTTCTAACTATAAAGTGCGCTAAAAAGAAAGATCTCCATCGAATCCCTAATAGATTATCTAGTAAAAAATAGAGTACAAAGTTTAATTTTTTTAATTTAACTAAATGGAATACGACCAAATTTCTATTGTGATTTTTTTTATTCCATAAAATTTTTGTATTTCTAAATCTAGGCCGATCAGAGGGAAAAACGAGTATTTTTCTTTCAGGAAATTCCCTCTGCATTGTTTCTAACCACTTAAGAAAGTGCGGCGAGTCAGCCATTCCAACTAGCAGAATTATGTTCTTATTCGATTTGAACGCTTGAGCACGTAGCATTCTAAAATAAGGGTCCAAGACATTGCTATCCCTAGTTTTAATCAAATGTCTTAACAACATATAATATTCTTATGATTTGAGGTATTTATCAACTAATAGTTTTAGTAAATTACGTGCCTCATTATCATTTTTCGGTACGTTACTGTGGAGAATTTCAATGAGTCCATTGCTAACTGAGTGTATTGACTTTGATATGGTTGAAAATCTAGTTTCAACTACTGTTCCATCATATAATTCCTCGTACAGCTTCTCACCATTTTGTAACCCGATAAAATCTGTACTGAATGGAAGCTTTAAATAGTTTGCAATTCTGCTAACAACGTCGATAATTTTAACCTCAGATCCCATATTCTGTATGTATGTTCCGCTTTCTTTCAAAGAGCCTGCCGCTAAAACTAAATTTGCTGCTTCGTTTTGTGTCATAAAATATCTGCTTACATTTTTATCCGTTATTGTAAGGGGTATATTGTTCTGTATCTGGTGTATAAAAGTTTCGATTACAGAACCCCTGGAGGCAAAAACATTTCCAAATCTGACTGAGCACTGCTTAAGATTTGAATTCGAATAGACTTCTTCGGTTAATAATTCAGCTATTTTTTTTGTATACCCTAATATTGATACTGGATTTGCAGCTTTATCTGTCGATATGTTAATAAACTGCGACACTCCTGATTCAAGACAGAGTTCCGCTAGATTTAAGGTACCTAAAATATTAGTTAAATAACCTTCGCGAGGAAATTTCTCTAGCATCCCTAGATGCTTGAGTGCTGCAGCATGAATTACTATATTAGGTTTCGTAATTTCTAAGACATTTTGAATGCTATCGCGATCCTTTATATCTAAGATTAAATATCTATCGGATTGAACGGCGGATTTATTAGTCAACAAAAGTGAGAGCTCGTGCAGGCTAGATTCATCTCGGTCTGTAAAATACAAATTGGATATACTAGCAGCAGCCAAACGTTTAGCTAATGATGAACCGATTGAGCCTGCAGCGCCAACAATTAGAATTCGTGCAACACCAAATTGTTTTATTATTTCATCATCAGTCAATAAAATAGTTTCATTACGCCCAGTAACATATTCAAAAAAGTGTTTATAAGTATCTGATTCAGAATTATTCTGTGAGGACATATAGCTATCCTTCACTTATCATGGAATCATCGCAAGATAAGTAAAAAACACAAAGCCAGCACCTAGTTATTTTCACAAGAACTCTCCTTGAGTAATTCCCTCAAGTCTCTTATTGGTTTTTGGCTAGTTCGTGCAAATTGTTCACAGAACGCCTTTCTCGCAGATTGTATTGAACCTTGATTCCACCATGAGTCTACATCCTCCCATATCAAATTTATTGTTTTTGCAATAGACTCCGGATTAAGATGAAAAATTCCAGCATTAACCATTTCTTGATAATAACTTTTGGCAGTTTCATTTAAGTGGTCAAAACCATTCTGCCAAAACGCTATGGTTGGAACATTTAACGCTAAGGATTCTAGAATCCCCGTTGAATCATAACTGTATATAGCTAACCTTGTTTTTTTGTATTTCTTCAAGCTAGGTGTTTCCCAGTATTCAGTCATAATAGAGGGTACAGACTCGATCAATCTCTGCTTAGAGTTAAAGGAGTCGGTAGCAGATTCGGGGCGTAACCTAACTTTTAAGTGTTTAAGTGGCTTTTCATCTATCAATCTAATGAAAAGTAATAAATCAGAAAAGTAGTTTTGGTGTTCCCAATCAACATCCCAAGTTTCATACCTATCATTATATGGGTATTCAAACAAAAGAAGCTCCCCATTATTCTCGTGCATAATCTTTTTACCAGCAACTTTAAAGATATATGCAGTTTTTTTAGATTTACTCTGGTCATGCCAGCCCCAAGTTAAGAAAAAATTAGGAGTATGCACTTCTATGTTCCCGTTAGAAAATCTGTTGGTACCGTAATTATTGCCATGCTGACCAACAAAATAGTTAATTCCTTTTTCTTGGCAAAGTGCAGCATAAAGTTTGAATGTTTCGTTATATGCAAAATCATTTGAAGTAAAAACAAATTTTGGACTCTTTGGCCAATTATTTTTTTTTACCCGTAAACTTAACTCTGCAAATCCTTCCAAAAAACATACTGGCATTAATTCAAAAATTAATTTTGTAAAAACATTATTTTCTTCCAGGAGCATTTTTTGATTTAATTTTTTTCTTAAGAGTATATCTGGTTCTGTATTGATAAAATAAGGCTCAGATGTATTCCAAAATTTTGGCACCTGCAAGAAAGATAATTGTAATTTTATTTCTTGCCATGTTGGTAAGTAGCTAGAGACAATAAATGGTTCACTACTTCTAACCAAACAATTTGATAATTTTTTTATGCGTAATGATGTTCTAGTATTTGTCTCTTTATGGCGTGCTTGTAGAAATCTATTTGAGTTAGAAGCTAGATCACTAATTACTGTGATGGGAAAATTCAGGCCATCACTGTTTTTCACTAGCAAGAAATCTAAATTACTGTTCCAAGCATCAGACTTGAGTGAATTAAACATGTCTAAAGTATTGCTTGGAACAAATCCTGATGCAGATAATTGAATAAATGTTGAACCTGTTATTTTAAACAGATCATTCACCTGGACTAATGAATTGTAACGATTGATTAAAACATCTACATAGCACTTTAGCCAGTGGCCGAGCAAGATTTTCCAAAAATTTAGACTATGGTTTGTTTTGTGTTGTGCATTTAATATGTTTACAATTCTAGGAAGTAATAAATTTTGCAGACTTTGAGAGAATTCTTGGTCCCTTAACTTTGTACTAAGGTCCACTCCATACGGCGGAGCGATTTCTGAGTCCAATTGATTCCATATATGTTTTCTATCATAGCGTTGACACCATCCCCCTAAAAAAACTATTTTGCGATTTGGGTCCCAGGTTCTTTCGTCAGCAGTAGTAACTAAAAAATGACCTTTGGTGTTCATATTTTAACTTATTATCCAGACTTCTTGAGTAACCAGTGGCGACCTATTTTTGCGATGAGTTTTATAATTTTAATGAAAGCTCTGTCTTTTTCTATGACTTTATTCTTGAACATCCTAGGCTTAAATCCTCAGCTCTCTTGGTTAAATACTTGCTGTGCATATAATAGACCAAGAGGCTAGACTAGGCTGCGTGGAATGAAAACTACTCCAAAAATCAGTATTTGTATCCCAACTTATAATAGAAGTATTTTTCTTGATAGGTGCCTGCGAAGTATACAGTCAGCTTACACCAATCATCCTTTTCCGATTGAAATCTGTATTTATGATAGCTCTGACATTGATGATTGTAGAAAAATTATAAGTCAGTATTCAAGCGTTTTGAATATTAGTTATTTGCATAACCCGAATAACGAAGGTTATGCCGGTAATTTCAAAAAGTGTTTACTTATGGCAAATGCAAAAATGGCATGGTTTATTGGCGATGATGATTTATTAGTACAAAACAGCTTTAAAGTTATTGATGCTATGTTCTTCGAATTTCCACAAATTGATTTTTTTTATTGCAATGCTTACAAACTAGACGAAACGTTCATTATGAATTTTCAGAAACCGTTTGACACTAAACACCTACCGTTAGATATGGGTAAATACACGTATGTTTCTGAGTCAAGGTTGCTGCCATTTCGTGATCTTATTGATTATAAGGTTTCATTTGATTTTCTTGGTGGCATGTTTTTATCAATCTTCAATAAGAATATGTGGGAAGCAAATTGCTCCTGCGTACAAGAAGAAACTTCCAAATCAAAAATTAAATTCCTTGATTTGGATAGTACATTCCCACATAGCAAAATTTTTGCTCGTACTTTTATGAGAAGTGACGCGTACCTTTTAAGTGATCCTTTGATTGTTGCAGTTTCTGGTGTGCGTGAGTGGGTAGACCTCTATCCTTTTATTCGTACTTTTCGCCTTATGGACTTATTAGCTGAATACAAGAAAAATGGACTTCCGCACCTTATTTACTGGAGAAATAAGAATTTTACGGTTAAGTACTTTGCCTATGATGCTTTGTACTCTCTACGTAATAGAGGCGGTCAATTTCCAAAAATAAATGTTCTTAGTTATGTAGTTTCGGCATCTATTTACCCAAATTTCTATTTATCGTTTATCAAATTATTGCTTGGTCTCATAAAAAAATTCATTAAGCAAATAATTAATTCATTTGCTAGGCTATCAGTATGATCGAAATCCAAACATGTGAGGTTTGTGGATCAACAAATTTGATAGATGTTTTGAATTTGGGCGATCATCCTTTATGTGATGATTTAATCCCCGTGCAGGATGAATCGATTTCACTTGAGTATCCAATTGAGATTTTACTATGTATCACGTGTTTAACCGCGCATCAAAAATATCAAGTGCCGAAGCATGAACTCTTTCCAAGAAGTTATCACTATCGATCACGATTCACGTCAGATGTTCTCAATGGGATGAAGGATTTAGCTAACAAAATTGATGTATACCTGCCATCTGGAGTAAAAGGCAAAATAGTATTGGATGTTGGGTCTAATGATGGTTCACTGTTAAACTATTTTAAAGATTTAGGTGCAATAACAGTTGGAATAGAACCAACAAATGCCGCAGTAGATACCGAATCTCATTTTGTATATCAAAAATATTTAGATCTGGAAACTGCCAGAGAAATTGGGTTAAAGTTTGGGTACCCTGATGTTATAACTTTTACGAATGTTTTTGCACATATTGAAAACTTGCAAGCTGTAATTACTTCGTTAATTCACTTGATGGGAGAAGATACACTGATCGTTATTGAAAATCATTATTTGGGATCAGTTCTAGAAAAAAATCAATTTGATACATTTTATCATGAGCACCCTAGAACTTACTCAGCTAGCTCCTTCAAATTTATTGCCAAGAAACTAAATGCCAGAATCAATCTTATGAATTTTACACAACGATATGGTGGCAATATACAAGTTTTTATCTCTAGAAACAGAGCTGAAATTGATTTGAGTTCACTTCATGAAATATTTGAGACAGAAAGCACTTTCCCGGTAAAGTTCAAACAACTCGAGCAGTCAATTTCTACTTGGAAACGCAATACAATGAAATTTATCAATAGTTTGAATAACACTTATGGAGCATTGCCGGCCAAAGCCTTTCCTGGCCGTGCAGCTATTTTGATTAAACTATTAAACATTAATGAAAAACAAATTTTCGCCGTTTATGAAAAGCCAGGTTCTCAAAAAATAGGGAATTATGTTCCAGGCACAAGGATACCTATAAAATCTGATTCAGAATTGAATGATATTGATCGAGGTTTACCAATAATTAATTTATCTTGGCATATTGCTGACGAAATCAGTAAGTATTTATCTGAGTTGAATTATAAAGGTAAAATTATTAACATAATTGATTCAGATTCATTCACCTAAGGCATCTTCTTGAAAAGTCTTTATTTGATTGGTGGTGGAAGATGGGCGCGAGTTGTATTAGCGGAGGCAACAAAGTTATCAGATCAAAGTATAAATCTTGTGGTAATAAGCAATAAGAATTACACTTTTATGAAAGACTGGACTCGTAAGACTTTTTTTGATAGAAATATTCTCGTGCTTGAACAACTTCCAGATTTTATAGACGAGGATTCTTTTTTATATGTTTTAAATGAAACAGAATTAAGATATGACACTTTAGTGAAATTAATTAAATTTAAGAAACCAGTACTTGTAGAGAAACCATTAGGATTAAATTATCGCGAGGCTAAAAAGATAATTGATGAGTATGTGAGTACGAAAGTACCTCTCATGTCAGCGCAAGTTTTTAGATTTCTTGAAAGCACTTCAAATATTCGAGAAATTCTCGAACGATATGACTTCCAGTCAATTCGTGCGTGCTGGTCAGACCCCTCCTCTGAAATTAAATCTGGTGAAGTAAAAAAATATGAAAAAGTGGTTCCATCTTTTCTGGACGTTCTTCCTCATATTTTTTCAGTACTCGAAGAGATTATAGGAGATTTTAGTGTTAGTTTTCAGTCAATTAATTTTAATGAAATAGAAAAAGAATTTTTGCTATCTCTCAGGATTGACTCCTTTTTCGGTTTGGATATCAGTTATTCTAGAATTGCTTCGACAAGGGATAGGTACTTTGAGTTTATTTCACCGTCTGGAACTATCAAATATAATTTTTCCGAAAATGAAACAATCACAAAATTTGACGAGAACCATCAGGTTTATTTAAAGGAGTTTGGAAAATCTAAATCAATTCAATTAATGCTAACAAAGTTTCTATCGTATAAAGATAGTGAAATTGTGGACGCAAAATTTAGTCATACCACCAACATGCGAGCGCTTGAAATTTGTCAAGAAATACAATCTTCCATTAATTTACACTCTTAATACAACTCTTGAGTCCTGTAATTGGTATACTCACATTACTATGATTGTAAATACGGCTAATTTAAGGGCTAATAGAAATTCTTTAGATTTAAGTTTTTTCCGTGGAAAAAAAGTGCTGATAACCGGTCACACCGGGTTCAAAGGTAGTTGGTTGTCCTTGATACTGTCAGATGCTGGTTCTCATGTGGCTGGATATGCACTACCGCCGAAAGACACAAGTCATTTTAGTCTTTGTTCAATTAAGAGCTTGATGGAAAGCAAAATTGGAGATATAAGAGATTTAAGCGGTCTAAAAGATTTTTTTAATAAGTTTGAGCCAGAGATTGTATTTCATCTAGCCGCTCAAGCGATAGTAGGTGAATCATATGAAAACCCAGTTAACACTTACGAAACCAATGTACTAGGGTCGGTAAATTTACTGGAAGCGGTGAGGAGTTCCAACTCCGTGAGAGCGCTTGTTTATGTCACTTCAGATAAATGTTATGAAAATAGTGAATGGGTGTGGGGCTATAGAGAAAATGACAAGCTTGGTGGTCATGATCCATATAGTGCTTCAAAGGCTGCGGCTGAAATAATTTTTTCGTCTTATTCGAAGTCTTTCTTTAAAAATAATGAAAGGCTGTCTGTTGCATCCGCCCGAGCAGGTAATGTAATTGGTGGAGGTGACTGGTCAGAAGGTAGGGTTATTCCCGATTGCATTCGAGCAATTGAGAATAATACACATGTTGAGATTCGCAACCCAAGGTCGACTAGACCTTGGCAGCATGTGTTAGAGCCACTGTCTGGTTATTTGACTTTGGCTATGCGCCTTTACGAAATGAATATTGAAAATTACGAGGCGTGGAATTTTGGGCCAAATACAAATGATATTTATTGTGTGGAAGATGTTGTAAATTTGTTCTACTCAAGGATAGGTAGAGGCACAATGTCCACAATTAGTAAAAATCGAAGCGAGAGTAATTCTGGCCACGAAGCCGGTCTGCTGCAACTAAATTGCGACAAGGCCATTAGCAAACTGGGTTGGACACCGAGATGGAGTACTGAAAAAGCAATCTTGGAAACTGCTACATGGTTTGACGAGTTCCTCAAAAAAGAAAAAAGCATTATTACGGTTTCTCGCGCTCAAATTAAGGAGTACTTTGATGAATAACACGATAGATGGAGTTGTTATTACAAGGTTAAACCAGATTTTTGATGAACGTGGAAAAGTAATGCATATGCTCAGCACTAAGTCACCGGTTTTTGAAAAATTTGGAGAAATATATTTTTCCAGTACTCATCCTGGCGTAATTAAAGCTTGGCACATGCATAAAGAAATGACACTCAATTATGCAGTCATCCATGGGGAAATTAAATTCGTTTTATATGATGCTAGAAAAAATAGCCCCACATTAGGTCGGATACAAGAAATATTTGTGTCACCTGAGAACTATTTACTAGTAACTGTTCCACCAATGGTTTGGAATGGATTCAAAAGCATTGGTGGAAACAGTTCAATTGTTGCAAACTGCTCAACTTTGCCCCACAATCCTAGTGAAATTTTAAGAAAAGCACCCAACGATCCAGAAATTCCTTACAACTGGGAAATAGAGTTTAAATAATATGAGAATAAGGGTGTGAAAATGAAAGTGTTTATCTTAGCAGGCGGGTTGGGAACGCGGCTTAGTGAGTTTACCGGTTTGATTCCAAAGCCAATGATTAAAGTTGGTGGAAAACCGATTCTTTGGCACATCATGCAAACTTTTGCTAGTTTTAACCATAAAGATTTTTACATTGCTTTAGGTTATAAATCTGAAGTTATCAAAGAATTTTTTCTGAATTACCGCGCACTGAACTCTGATTTTACAATTGACCTTAAATCTGGGAATATCACTTCAGACCAAAAAGATTTTACTGATTGGCGAGTAACACTTTTGAACACTGGTGAAAATACAATGACTGGTGGCAGAGCAAAGCGAATGGCGAACTTTGCCAATAATGAAACGATTATGCTTACTTACGGTGATGGCGTAGCTGATGTAGATGTTAACAAGTTGTTGAGTTTTCATAAAAGCCATGGAAAAATGATCACGATGACGGCTGTCCGGCCTGCAGCAAGATTTGGCGAATTGAAGTTAGATGGTAATAAGGTTGTAAGTTTTGAGGAAAAGCCTCAAATGAATGATGGATGGGTTAATGGTGGATATTTTGTAATTGAGCCAGCTTTTTTCAATCTAATCGATGGAGATTCAACACTTCTAGAGCGGGAGCCACTTGAGAGAGCTGTCTCTATGGGTGAATTAATGGCTTACCGGCATGAAGGTTTTTGGCAGTGCATGGACACAAAACGTGATCACGAGCTTCTCGAATCCTTATGGACCCAGGGTGCACCCTGGGTTAAGTAAACTTTTTAATGAAGATACTAATTACCGGGGGCCTCGGATTTATTGGCGGCCGGTTAGGCGTTCATTTATCCAAGAATGGACATGAAGTCGTACTTGGTTCACGCAGAAATCCTAATCCGCCAGCCTGGCTGCTAAGTGCACAAATGATCGTAACTGAATGGGAATCTGTTGGCTCGCTAAAAAAAGCTTGTTTAGGAGCAGACCTAGTAATTCATGCTGCAGGAATGAATGCAAAAGATTGTGAGTTAGACCCTACCGGGGCTCTTGAGTTTAATGGCCACGCAACTTGCAACCTGCTCGAGGCAGCTATCAGTGCTAGTGTAAAAACTTTTTTTTACATTTCTACAGCTCATGTGTATTCCAACCCACTTCAAGGAGTGATTGACGAGAATACGCTTGCAATCAACTCTCATCCATATGCAACTTCTCACTTAATGGGTGAGAGGGCGGTTAACAATGCAAAAGAAGAAGGTTTAATCAATTCGACAGTCCTTAGGCTTTCCAATGCCTATGGAGCACCTGCAAGTCCAGAGGCAAACTGTTGGATGCTTCTAGTTAATGACTTGTGCACGCAAGCGGTTACAACTAAGCATCTAAGGCTAAATACTTCTGGTATTGCTCAAAGAAACTTCATGACCCTGAGTGATGTTTGCACGGTCATAAACGAGCTAATTTATAAATCTGAAAGCCAGATACTTCCACCTATGCTCAATATTTGTAATGCATATTCAATCACGGCCCATGAAATGGCAATTATGGTTCAAGATAGGTGTCTAGAAGTTCTAGGATATGCTCCAGATATCCAATTAAATAACGAGCATCCAAGTAAAGTGAATAACTCATTAGACCTGAAATCTCAATATTCTTACCTATATAAAGGTTTTATGAAAGACGATTGGAAGTCCGAGATAGATGAGTTACTTTATTTTTGCAAGAAATTTTCTTTTCAGAATTATCCACAGTTTCGAGCGAATTAGATGCAGGAACCGTTAATAACCGTAGGAATTCCCTCATATAACCATGCAGCTTTTTTAGCCCAAGCCTTAGGGTCGGTGACTAAACAGACTTATTCAAACTTAGAAATAATTATTGTTGAGAACTCTTCCACCGATGACACTGATGAAGTCCTTTCTCATTTTAAAGATCCTAGAATTTCTGTAATAAAAACTAATAATGGCGGATCAATTGCGATGTCTAGAAATATTGTTTTAAATAAATCTAATGGAGACTGGATTGCTTACTTAGATTCTGATGATTGGTGGACTTTAGATAAACTTCATAAATGCGCAAAAGAATTCCAAGACGGTATAAATTTAATTTATCACGATTTAATCGTAGTAAATGAGGAGAAAGTAAATAGTCAGGGAAAAAATCTTGGAAGCAGGAAATTAAAAAAACCCGTTTTTAAAGATTTAATGATAAGTGGAAATACAATAGCCACATCATCTGTTGTCGTCAGAAAATCCATTTTAAGTGAAGTAAATGGAATGAATGAATCAAAAGATCTGTTTGGGATTGAAGACTTCAACACATGGCTAAAAATTTCGCGAATCACAGAAGGATTTAAATTTATAAATCAGGATCTTGGTTTCTATCGTGTACATAGCTCAAATATTTCTAACGCTAAAAATTTTGTGCCTCCCATCGAAGCATACAAAGAATTCTTGAATCTATTGTCTGACAAAGAAATAAAGGCTATGGAAAATAACTATAACTACGCTTCTACGCGCTTGAATTATATTAATGGTAAATATTTTAATCTTCGAAAAGATTTGATGGTCCTTATTAAACACGGAAAAGTTTTAAACAGATTAAAGTCATTCTTTATGTACGTAATGATAATTCTAAATGTACGTAAAGGGTAATGTAGTAATCCCAGAAAATGAGTTATTTGGTAATCGCTAATAGTTTATCAAGAACTTGAGTTAGATTACTTGGTTTCCAATTGATCAATTCTGACAAATTATGACAATCTAGAATCGAAACGGGTTTAACGTTAAGAGCATTTAATGAGTTGGCACGATTTTCAAACTTATAACCATTTTGTGAGAATATTTCTAGCACTTGGGCAATAGTGGTCCCAATTCCAGTCGAAACATTTAAGCAATCTCTAGCACAATCAATTTCCAGCAACTCATTTACTGCAAATAAAACATCATCTATATGTATATAGTCACGAATTATACTTTGATCTTCGAAGATATTTACTTCACTTCCACTCTTAAGTGAATTAAGCAATGAACCGATAAAGCCATAATCTATACCAATTCCGTATACATTTGAAATACGTAAATTTGTGTGCGTTATATTCTTTTTCAATGTTATCATTTTAAGTATATCTTCGAGGATTGTTTTTTTGTTATCACGTAAAGTATCGCTTGATTCGGTATGTGGCACAAATTGATCTTTATAAACTGACGCTGAGCTTAAGAAAAAACTTTTTTTTGCAGAAAACTTGTTTGATTCAACCCATTCCAATATCACATTGTTTTCTTGAACTAGTTTGTTTACGTCGTTCCACGAAAAAATAGCCAAGTTCGCATCAATAATTTCATTTAAAACCTGTTTATAAGTTAATACTTTTAGGTTGGTTACAGGTAGATCCTTAATTTGGTTATGTTTATTATCTGTAACGCAAATAACCTTTTTACCACTAGTAACCAGGCTTTTTGTTAATAAATTAGTTATTTGCCCTAACCCAAAAACAATTATTGTTGTGTCAGCCATCAAGTATCAATCGCTTCTTTCAGAAATGGTCATTGTCTAATGTTAGCACTGTGCAAATCATTTTTTTGTGTTTGTAATTTGTTAAAGTGCTGGCTTTTGATCGTATGATTTTGGTTGCAAATATTTATCAGTCTAAGCTGAATACTATTCTGCTGATTTGTAAAGTCGATCTTTGATTGCATCTGCTAAACCATTACCCTCTGGAACCATAACTTTTATTTCACTTAGATTAAACCGATCACCATCTCTTAGTGCCTCATAAAGGACTCTAGCGAACTCTTGATTATTTGTTGGAGAAGTGAGTCTAATTGCACCAACGGGAGTTGAAATACTTGCCATTGCAATAAATCCTTCACCTGGTTTTGCCAACATGTTTAATATAACTCTTGCTTTAGGTGAATAATGTTTGTCCAATAAACCAGAAGCCTTTATGTCACTATCCAGTGTATTTAAATTAAGTTTACTCCCAATTGAGTTTTCAATCATTTCATTTGTAATAGCACCTGGCCTCAGAATCGTTGGAGTAATATAAGTGCAGTTAATGATGGTTGACTCAATACCAATTTGGCAGTTACCTCCATCTAGGATCAAATCATTTGAATCTAGATACTTTTCCAGTTCTTCACTCACTGCAAGACTTGTAGTTGGAGAGACCGCTCCAAATCTGTTTGCACTAGGTGCTGCCACGCCTTGACCTCCTAATGATTCAAATTCAGCTAGCAGGGCGAGTGCTAATGGTTGATTTGGGACTCTTAACCCCACATTTTCTTGCCCTCCAGTAATAAAATCTTTTGCTAATTCACTTTTCTTAAGAATCAAAGTCATAGGTCCTGGCCAAAAATCTCTAGCAAGTTTTATTGCGTAATCAGGAATATCAATCGCCCATTTACTGATTTGATTTATGGATGAGATGTGAACGATCAGTGGGTGATCAGTTGGCCTTCCTTTAACGGCGTAAACTTGACTGACTGCATTTTCATTTGTTGCATCGGCTCCTAAACCATAAACAGTCTCGGTTGGAAATGCCACTAAGTGACCATCTTTCAATGCTTTTGCAGCTTTTGATATGGCATCTGCGGTGCAATTTGAAATGAATTCCATGCGTAAATCATCCCATTTAAATTAGTTTTGATATGAAGTAGATGACCGATACCCTTAC
>Ga0114976_10000731_pt1 | contig 20650 bp, 15 predicted proteins | sample S_130805_EF_Meta_FD_87319 | JGI IMG/M metagenome (GOLD analysis project Ga0114976, IMG submission 87319) | Freshwater microbial communities from Lake Simoncouche, Canada to study carbon cycling - S_130805_EF_MetaG | ecosystem: Environmental > Aquatic > Freshwater > Lake | place: Lake...
GATGAGATCAATATTTTAAAGGCAAGTATAAAGAGCATGCACCTTGCCCTGGATCAATTAAAAAAACGCCCACAATTTATTGCGGTGGATGGAAACAGATTTTATCCTTATAAAAAACTGCCGCACCAAACTATCATTAAGGGCGATGGGCTATATGCCCATATAGCCGCTGCCAGTATCCTTGCAAAAACAGCTCGTGATGCGTATATGATTGAGTTGCACAAAAAGTACCCACAATATGGATGGGACCAAAATAAAGGATACGGCACCGCTGCGCATCGCGCAGCCATCGCCCTTCATGGGCTTTGTGATGAACACCGAAAAAGTTTTAAGATTTAATTGACTTAATTGAATTTCCCAAAGGATCAACTTTACTATTTAGGACTAAAAGTCCCAAATGCCTGCACCTTGGCGAATGACTTCGTAATGATCCGTCGTACAATCCACCACCGTCGAGGGCGTTACGCCTCCTATTCCACCGTCAACCACCATATCAATTTGATTACCCCAGTTCTCATAAATGATTTCGGGATCGGTGTACTCTTCTACTTCCTCCCCCGGAAAACTCGTCGATAAAATTGGATGCCCCAATGTTTTGATGATAGAGAGCGCAATTAAATTATCTGGAATTCGAAGCCCAATATTTTTTTTCTTAGACTGTAAAATTTTAGGCACTTCTTTACTAGCAGGTAAAATAAAAGTGAATGGCCCAGGCAATGCTTTTTTTAAAATACGAAACAAACTATTGTCAATACTTTTTGCATACAAACTTAAATCACTTAAATCGGCACAAATAAAACTAAGGTTTGCTTTCTCGGGATCTACTTTTTTTATGGCACAAATTTTCTCAATCGCATCCTTATTTAATATAGAACAGCCCAACCCATAAATCGTATCTGTGGGATAGGCAATGATACCGCCAGATTGCAGACAATCCGCTACCATAGCTAGTTGTCTAGGTTGAGGATGGGTGGGATGAATTTGTATTAGCATAAAGTTGACAGGTATAAATACCCATTTAATAACCTTAAAAATAGCTTTAATTTGGTAAAAGAAAATAATGTTTCCTATCGTCTACTTAGAGGAGAAAATATTGATCCGAAACGCAGTGGTAGCTTCTATCGAACAACAGCAAGATTGTAAAGTTATCTTTCATACCAGCGCTGTTGAAACTATGCAGGCCTATATCAACAATACAAAGGAACGCATTGCACTCTGCATTTTATCCGATGACTATGGACACCAAAACTTACTAAACCTCATTCAAGTTATTCGCGCATGCAATAGTTATACCTACATTTTATTAAAGTCTAACGAAAAGAAAATGAATTCCATTTGTTATCTCATGAAGCATGGACTTAATGGTATTTTTTTTACAGACGAACCAATGATTGATTTAAAACAATGTGTGCAAAGAAAAACTAAATTCAATTTATCTGCAGACAAGTGCAAGCTCATTACAAAAAATGTATTGCAAGGCATTGATATCAAAGCGCTGAACTATAATAAAAATCCATTAACGGAGAATGAAGTAAAATTTATACAAGCCTGCACCAAGGATTATAGCTACGAGGAGATTGCGGCGCACTTGCAAAAAAGTGTGTATACCATTTACGGTTATCGAGACCGGATATTTAAAAAGTTAGAAGTAAAACAAAGGACCGCCATGGTGATGACAGCCCTTAAAAGAAATTATATCGATTTGTAAAATTGAAAACGAATTGAACTTAAACTTTTATACTACTTATAAAATCTCCCAAGTTTCTTTACCACGAATTAATTTATCTAAATCGCCCATGCCTTTACTGGTCATGGCTTCCTCTACTTGTAAAGCCATCATGTCTTCGTAACAAGGACGATCAGCGGTATAGAACACACCAAAAGGACGCGGAAAATAAGCAGCAACTTCGCTAGGATTATCAAACAAACGCACTAAGACCTGTGCTTTATAAAAATCTTTTTCGTCGTGGATCCATAAATCATCTGCACTGTACTTTTCGCCAATCGTTACCACTTCTGGACGCAATCCATCAAAGCGAATACCCATTTCATTGTTCGCACCAAAAGTCAATGGCTTGCCATGCTCCACAAATAAAGCATGTAAAGGCTTGGATGCTTTCTCGGTGAAAATTTCAAAAGCACCATCATTAAAAATATTACAGTTCTGATAAATCTCTAAGAACGAAGATCCTTTATGTTGTTGTGCACGTGTGATCATTGTTTGTAAATGCTTAGGATCACGATCCATGCTACGCCCAATAAAACTTGCATCCGCACCCAATGCCAAAGCAGCAGGATTAAATGGATGATCAATGCTACCCATAGGGGTACTCTTAGTGATTTTATTTAATTCAGAAGTGGGTGAGTACTGACCTTTTGTTAAACCATAGATTTGATTATTGAATACTAAAAAGTTCACATCAAAATTTCTTCTCAACATATGTATGGTATGGTTACCACCAATACTTAATGCGTCCCCATCACCAGCAACAATCCAAACACTTAGTTCGGGACGAGCTGCTTTTAATCCACTCGCAATTGCAGTGGCACGACCATGAATAGAGTGCATCCCAAAAGTATTCATATAATAAGGGAAACGGCTACTACAACCAATTCCACTAATGATCACAATATTTTCCTTAGGTACACCTATTGTAGGCATCACTTTTTGTACCTGTGCCAAAATAGAATAGTCCCCACAACCTGGGCACCAACGTACTTCTTGATCGGTCGCAAAATCTTTTGCGGTTAATGTAGCTGGTTGGGGAAGTATAGTTTCAGTAGACATAATCAAATATTAGGGGCAAAATTACAAAAAATAGCTCGTTTCTTATCTAAAAGCGGCTTATTTCACCATTCTGCCCTTCCAGGAATAGGTTTTTAGCTGCCCAAATAGGCCAGCAGCAATATTGTAGACAATATGTATGGGTTGATAGAAAACAAAAAAGCGCAGTTCTGGCTGCAGCTTAAAAAATTTAGCCACAGGATCCAAGAAGAACAATTCAAAGAAAGTTTTAAATCCTAACGCAATAATCAGCGAACTCCAACTACCCATCAATGCTAACAATATGAAACTTAAATTAAAAAGGTAAACCAATGTCAATACCACAGTAATAGACCGATCATCATAATATCTTGCCTTACTCGCCCAACGAATTCTTTGCATGATAAAACCATTCCAAGTATCCATTGCAGCGGTCAACACAATGGCATCGGGATGAAATAAATAACCCACTGGTTTGTGCAAAGTCTGTTTCATCTTATGCATTAAAAACATATCATCACCGCTCGCAATGTGGTCTACACCTTGGTATCCACCCACTGCAATAAAAGCCGTTTTTTCAAAACCTAAATTAGCGCCATTGCTCATAGAATGTTTACCAGCGCCCACTGCAGCGGCCGTGATACCTTGCAATGCTAAAAAATCTAATACTTGAAATTGATTTAAAATACCTTCAGTTTTAATGAACATGACCGGCGCCGCCACAAAACAAGGTTGGTTTTCTTGGATATACGCATTGTATAAATGCAACCATTTTATAGGTACAATGCAATCCGCATCGGTGGTCAAGATCCAATCCCCTTTCGCCACAGCCACCGCAATTTCAATAGCCTTCTTTTTATACGCTAAGGTCTCCCCTTCTTTACAATGATCTATTAATTTTAATAAACGCACTTGTGGAAATTGCTGACTCATAGCTTGCACAATAAATGCAGTATCGTCTTCGGAAAAATCATCAATCACGATAATTTCAAAAGCATTAACAGGATAATCCTGTGCCAGGATGCTATCCACACAAGCTTTGATATTTGCGGCTTCGTTACGGGCTGGAATAATAATAGTGAATTGGGTGGATGACTGCTCGGGGCTAAGTGCTTCTATTTGATTTAATTGGAATAGACGCATTTTGCCAAACCAATAACGGTAGGCCAATAAGATGGCAGCATACAAGACAGTTAAGATGGCTACAACCCAATCTAATAGATATTCCATAGTGCAAAGTTAAAGGGTAAATATTTGGTAGAATCCTTAAAATCGTTGTACATTTGAATTAGTTGCATAACTAACTATATGTCAAACAACCAATTTAAACGAGGGGAATTATACAGCGTCATCAATGGTATGGCGACGACCGCTGTTGCCAGAAGGTTGCAGAAAAATTTTCGCATTGCAGGATTAGAAATTACCATTGAACAATGGTCCATCTTATACCATTTATGGAAAGAGGATGGTTTAAGTCAACAAGAATTATGCACCCGCACATTTAGAGACAAAGCAAGTATCACTAGATTGATTGACAATATCGAAAAATTAGGATTGGTAGAAAGAATCGCATCTAAAGAAGACCGAAGAGTGAACTTGGTGTATTTAACAGATGCAGCCAAACCCTTACAGGAAGCGACTTATAACATAGCCAATCAAACCATGAACGAGGCATTACAGGGCATTAGCAAAGAGGAGATAGAGATTGTGAAGCGAGTTTTTCAGCGCGTATATGAGAATAGTAAATAATTAAATTATATTTTATGGCAACGACAATCCAAGGTGGAGAATGGATCATTAAGGAAGTAAAAGCAGCAGATATTTTCATTCCAGAAGAATTCAACGAGGAGCAATTGATGGTACGTGACATGTGTACCCAATTTTTAGAAACCGAAGTCTTACCTGTCGTAGAAAGAATGGATAAATTAGAGCCAGGTTTGATGCCAGGCTTACTAGCAAAAGCAGGCGAACAGGGCTTATTAGGGGTTTCCGTACCAGAACAATATGGTGGTATGGGAAAAGATTTCATCACATCTACTATAGTTGCAGAATACCTTGGAGGAGGCTATTCTTTCTCTGTTGCCAACGCTGCGCATACTGGTATTGGTACCCTACCGATTTTATATTTTGGAACCGAAGCACAAAGAGCAAAGTATGTTCCTAAATTGGCAAGTGGTGCATTCAAAGGTTCTTATGGATTAACAGAACCTAATAGTGGATCAGATGCATTGAGTGCAAAAACGACTGCAAAATTATCTGCTGATGGCACACATTATTTATTGAATGGCCAAAAATGTTGGATCACCAATGGTGGATTCGCAGATATCTATACTGTATTTGCAAAAATAGATGGCGAGCAGTTTACTGCATTCATTGTAGAGCGTGGCATGGAAGGATTCACACTTGGACCAGAAGAACATAAAATGGGTATCAAGGGATCTTCTACAGTGCAATTGTATTTTCAGGATTGTAAAGTACCAGTAGAAAATGTATTGGGTGAAATAGGAAGAGGCCATATCATTGCATTTAATATTTTAAATATTGGAAGATTAAAATTAGGCGCAGCAACCATTGGCGGAGGAAGAAGAGCATTAACAACGACGTTAAAATATGCCAAAGCAAGGGAACAATTTAAATTGCCTATTGTAAAATTTGGCGCCATTAGACATAAGTTAGCAGAGATGGCCATTCGTTTATGGGTTGGAGAAGCAGCATTGTATAGAGTGGCAAAAAACATAGATGAAAAAGAACATGAATTATTGGCAGCAGGAAAAGATTTATCAGCAGCATTATTAGGTGGTGCAGAGGAATATGCGATTGAATGTGCGATCTTAAAAGTATATGGATCAGAGGTATTAGATTTTGTAGTAGACGAGGGCGTTCAAATACACGGAGGCAATGGATATAGTGATGAGTATGAAATTTCAAAAGCATATCGTGATAGCAGAATAAATCGAATCTATGAAGGCACCAATGAAATCAACCGTTTGCTGACAGTGGATATGGTATTGAAAAGAGCCATGAAGGGTCAATTAGATTTAATGGGACCAGCAATGAACGTTCAAAAAGAATTAATGAGTATCCCAGATTTTAGTGATGAAGCCGATGCCCCATTTGCAAAAGAACATCAAGCAATTGATAATTTTAAGAAATGTATTTTAATGGTAGCGGGTGCTGCGGTACAAAAATTAATGATGACATTAAGCAAGGAACAAGAGATCTTAATGAATATTGCGGACATGTCTATTGTGACTTACCACGCTGAATCTGCCTTATTAAGATTAGAAAAATTAAGTAAAACAAAATCAGAAGCAGAACTAGCAGTTCAGACTGCCATTGTTAAAACGTATATCTATGACGCCGCAGACGCCATTAACAAAGCAGGTAAAGACGCGTTGAATAGTTTTGCAGACGGAGATGAATTACGAATGATGCATATTGGTTTAAAGCGCTTCACAAAAGTGGATCCATTTAATACCAAGGAAGCTAGAAGAACCATCTGTGCGCAGTTGGTAGCAGACGACGGATATAAGTTATAAGTATAGGTTTTGAATTGAAAGAAAGTGCCGCTCATATGAGCGGCCTTTTTTTTACCAACTTAAGTTAGCTATTATATTGTTAATCAATGAAGTAGAAGGCCGAATTGTATTAGTGGCAGTAAAATATGCGTAGAATTAAAAACGATTGATACTTCATTAAAATAAAAAATAGCCTGTGAAATAAAATAATTAAATTTAATTGCTAAATTATTGATATGAAAAAAAAAATAAAATTATTACTAGTTACACTCGTATTTACTATTTCAAATAATGCGTTGGCCCAAACTGTCAAACCAATCATATGTAAAACTGGGGTATATATTAAAACTATAAAAATTAATCAAGTTGATGAAAATTTCGACGTTCAATTTTATTGGTGGACCCGAGTTGACTCTATAGACATTAATAAAGATTACTCTTTTATAAAGGAAATTGAAGTCATAAATGCAGATGTAAATAGTTTTGATATAGTTGAAACAAAAATAGATAGTATCAATAAATCCTATTTTGTTAATGGTTTTGGGAAAGTAACAATTCCATATAAATCTGCATATAGAAATTTCCCTTTTGACAAACAACAGCTGTCAATTTCGTTTGAAAATAAGAACAATAATATTACTAGTATAATTTATATTCCAGACAATAAAACACCAAGTATAAATAAATTAAATGATAACAATATAGATATCCTTAATGGCGATCAGTATAAAGTTGATAAACTTGGAGTATCTAATTTTGAACATTCTTATAATTCAAATTTCGGTGATCCTGAAATTCATAATTATGAAACTTACTCTAGAATTTCTTTTGATATATTTATTGAAAGAAACCCATTTGGCATTTTAGCTAAAATATCACTTCCCCTTTTTGTTGTATTATTTTTAGCCTATTTAGTATTTTTTATTCCTGATTATGAAATAGGAACAGCGTCTGCATTAACTGTTACTGCATTATTAGCGGGCATTGCATTCGAATGGACAATTAAAGATTCACTACCAAAGGCATCCTATTTGACACTAATAGACAAGCTTTTTTATTTGGTTTACTTTTTTATATTTTATGCTATGGTACAAACTATCATAACTTTTAACCTATCCAAAGGATCTGAAAAAAACAAATTACTATCATCTAATATCGAAGAAAAGTCAAAATATATTTTCCCAATATTATTTATCATTATGTGTTCCTTGCTTTTTATGAATGTGCGATGAGGATTGTATTAAAATCTTGTTATTTTTATTAAACACCTACTACTTTCTTAAATGTATCCATATCTATCGCCTTTTCATGTTTTGAGATAACCACGGTAGCCACTGCGTTCCCAATAAAATTTGTGACCGATCTTGCTTCACTCATAAAACGGTCAACTCCAATAAGTAGGGCAAGTCCTTCCAAAGGAATCACTTTAATTGCCGTTAATGTGGAAGCTAAAACGATAAAGCCACTTCCCGTGACACCAGCCGCGCCTTTACTTGTGATTAGTAAAATTCCAAAAATGGTTAATTGTTGGGAGATAGAAAATTCAACATCAAATACTTGTGCTAAAAAAATAATGGCCATACTTAAATAAATAGAAGTGCCATCTAGATTGAAACTATATCCAGTTGGAATAATTAAACCTACAACAGATTTCTCGCAACCAGCTTGTTCTAATTTTTCCATCACAGAAGGCAAAACAGCTTCACTACTACTTGCGCCAATGACAATAAAAATTTCTTCTTTTAGATACTTCAGTAATTTAATTAAACTAAAGCCATAGTAGCGCATAATACCATTTAGAATCAAAAAGATAAAAATTAAAACAGTGATGTAAAAAGTAAGCATAAATTTTCCCAATACTAATAAACTTCCTATGCCAAATTTTCCCATAGTGTAGGCCATGCCGCCAAAAGCACCAATAGGACTGAGTTTCATGACGATATGTAAAATATTAAAGAGCGCTTTATTAATAACACCAAAGGTATTGATGATCCCTTCATTGCCCTTTTTAATCATCATTAATCCAACCGCGAAAAAAATACTGAAAAATAAAATTTGAATGATATCTCCTTTTGCAAAAGCACCAATGATATTATCAGGAACAATATGCGTAAAAAAATCTACCCAATTCATTTCTTTTCCTTGATCTACATAAGCAGCTACTTTTTCATTGTTAGTAGTTGCTAAAACAACCCCCTTACCCGGCTTAATAAATGTGCCTACCACCAAGCCAATCAATAAAGCAATAGTAGAAACAATCTCAAAATAAAGGATTCCTTTTCCTCCAACCCTTCCTACCTTCTTCATATTGCCAGCACCAGTAATCCCTAATACTACGGTGAAAAAAATAATGGGCGCAATCACCATTTTAATTAGACTAATAAAAATATCACTAATTATTTTCCCAGTTTGAAAAAAAGCAGGAAATGATAAACCAACAATGATCCCTAGAATAATGCCAATTAAAACCTGTACATATAATATCTTGAAGTATTTCATATTTTACACTTTCCCTTTATATCCTAGTTTGGCAGGCGTAATAGGCAAATCCCTTACTCTTTTTCCAGTGGCGTTGTAAACTGCATTGGTGACTGCAGCTGCAAAACCAATCAAAGCAATTTCACCAATACCTTTTGCCCCAATCGAATTCATATTGACATCTGGCTTGTTCACAAACCAAACATCAGTTGGCGGAATTTGAGAATGTAAAGGCACATGGTAGGCGCCAAAACTTGCATTGATAATTTGACCAGACACATGATCCATTTCCAATTGCTCTGTCAAAGCCATCCCAATACCTCCTACCACACCACCAATCATTTGGCTTCTTGCAGTTTTAGGACTAATAATTTTCCCTGCATCTCCTGTGGTCACTACTTGTAAAATTTTAATGGTGCCATCTTTAGGGTTCACCGCCAATTTTACATAATGCGAAGAGAAAGAATTGCTTGTAAACTTTAATTGCTCCGCAGTTTTACCTGTAGATGCAATCATTAAATCAATTTGTTTATCAGGACTTAATTGTAATAAATCTACAATGGTGATTTTGATACTTGGATCAGCAATGGCAAGTACCATTTCATTTTTAACTTCTAGGGCTTCTGATTTTAAATTACCAAAAGCAGGAACTAGTTTAATGGCTAGGTCTTTTAGATTTTGTTTTAAAGTCGTGCAAGCCAAGTCCACTGCAGATCCTACGGTAGAGGTTGTGCCTGATCCTCCTTGTGAAGGGCCTGGAGGTAAATCAGAATCACCTAATTTAAATTTAATTTTTTCAATTGGCATCTGCATTGCAGCAGCAGCTATGATTGTCATAGAAGTGGTGGTACCTGGACCCATATCACTCACTGCACATTCTAAAGTCAATTTACCATCCTTATTTAACAATGCGCGCACAGAGGCACTGCCCTTGCCTGCACCAAATACGCCATTGGCCATACCATACCCAATCAACCAGCCATTTTCTTTTAGTGTACCAGGCGTTATAGGACGATTTTTCCAACCAATTTTCTCTTTCCCATATGCATAACAATCTTTTAGATTGTTATCAGAGAATGGTAATTTATTTTCAGGATTTATAGTGGTAAAATTTTTTAACCTTAAATCTATAGGATCCATTTTTAATTGATAAGACAACTCGTCTATCGCTGACTCTAAACCATAAGAACCAGTGGCTTCGCCAGGACCGCGCATCCAAACAGGTGTACTTAGATCGAGTGGTAGCATACTGTATTTTGTATCTACGTTTTCACAAGCATATAAAAATTTAGAGACGTTCACAATTCCTTCTCTAAAATCTTCGTAACGAGAAGTGCCACTAATGGCTTCGTGTGTGATGCCAATAAAACGACCAGAAGCATCTGCACCAATGCCAATTTTTTGCCAAGACTCCGGACGATAACCCACCAATGAAAACATTTGAGGACGGGTTAGTACTATTTTTACAGGACGGTTTAATTTTTTAGCAGCAATCAAAGCAGCAGGCACATTGGCCCAACTTCTTAAACCACTACCAAATCCACCACCTACATTTTCTGCAATCACACGCACATTTTTATCTAGTAAACCAAAAGTACGGGCCACCGTAGTTTGTGTACTTTTAGGTCCTTGTGTTTTATCATACAGTGTGACTTTATCATCCCCTTCCCAAAAAGCAATGGTAGCATGCATTTCCATTGGCAGATGCACTTCTGCTGGAATCCTATACTCCGCTTCAATAAATGCTTGTGCCTCTTTAAATTTATTTTCGGCTCCTCTTTTATACGCCACTGTTCCTTTTAATTTAGCAGGATCTTTTCTTACCAAATCAAAATTAGTTTCAAAAGCTTGTGATTCATATTCGGCGCGTACTAAACGAATGGCAGCATTCGCGTTTTCTATACTATCCGCTACAATGAGCGCAATGGGTTGACCAAAAAATTTAACTTGATTGTCATATAATACTTTATGCCCGCGCCATTCAAAAACATTTTTAGGACGCTCTGCGGCATTGGTTAAATAACCAGGTACTGTTGGACAGTTTGCATAATAAATCACATCTAAGACACCAGGGGATGCCAATGCTTTTGCAGTATCTATATTTTTAATAGTGCCTTTTGCAATGCTACTTGTTACAAATACTCCGTAAGCCATATTCGGCAAATTGAATTCTGCAGTGTATTTTGCTTTGCCTGTTACTTTATCAGCGCCGTCTACTCTTTCGTCTTCGAAGTTAAGTTGAGAAAGATTGTTCTTAGATAAATGCGTATTGTTCATAAAAGAAAATTAAAAGGATTAAATTTTAGCGCCAGATTTTGCGACTTCAACAATTGCATCCACAATATTTTGATAGGCCCCGCATCTGCAAATATTGGTGTCCATATAAGCTTGTATACTTGTTCTGCTTGTCGCTTTGCCCTCTCTAACGCAAGCCACTGCAGACATGATTTGTCCCGAAGTACAATAGCCACATTGAAACGCATCATTTTTTAAGAACGCAGCCTGCATTGGATGCAACTGATCTCCTTTAGCAAGCCCTTCAATGGTCGTGATTTGACTATTCTGATGGTTCAGGGCCAATTGAGTACATGATTTTAAACGTTTGCCATTTACATGAATCGTACAAGCGCCACATTGCCCCATCTCGCATCCCTTTTTAGTACCCGTATACCCAATTTGTTCTCTCAATAAATTGAGCATGGTTGTTCTTGCATCAATTTCAACTGCAACAGGTTTGCCATTCAGTATAAACTTTAATTTTTCTTTTGCAATAGGCATCGGCACTATCGCATCTGCAGCAAAAGTCTTCACTAAAACAGACGGGGTAAAATAAAGTGCTGCAACTGAAGCGGACTTTTTTAAAAAGCCCCTTCTTGCATCGCTAAATTGACATGGATTCATATACATCGATTTGATGTAATTTACCAAAAAAGGCAGCGTATTCAAAAAAAAGATGGACAATCGGCCGAAGTAAAATAGTCTGTGCTGTTACAATTTCTCAGCCAATTTGCCAGGTTTGGCATAAGCGTATCGATCAATCAGGCTTGTATTGTAATAAGCGTCTAAACCATTGCTACAAATGCTCCCCGCTTGGTCAAGATGCAAAAAACCATCTGTTGTTGGCTGAAGGGAAGGATCCATCAATACTTGTTCTAATTGACCAATCACTAAAAAAGTGGAGTTTAACGTAATAGGCACGATCTCTTTTAGGGAAAGCAAGTATTTGATGGGGCTCTCTTTCACAAAGGGCACATTAACACCATCTATGTATTCTTCCGTCAATCCTACTTCTGTAAACTCATTGACTTCGTCAGGATATTTGGCACTTGTTTGATGCGCTTGAGCTAAAAATGAAGCATGTATATGGTTGACCGTATAAACTCCGTTTGATTTTATATTGGACAAAGTATGCGGAGCAGCAGCAATAGGTCGGTTGATATACCCTATTAAAGCAGGATCAGAACCAATATGCACCATGCTACTGAACATGCCTAAATTAGGCACGCCCTGCGCATTGATTGTGCCAATTAAACTGGCCGATTTAAATCCAGTCAAGCTATTGATAAAATTAGCCCTATAAAATCTTTCCCAAGACTGCCATTCAGCAGGAGTGAATTGTTGCATATAGCATTAACAAGTGAAGGGTTAAAAAGGTTGAAGCAAACTTTAAATGCATTCAAATGATTCGACCAAAAAAGGGACTATATTACTTATAAGAAAACAAGTCTAAAGACTTTAAAGGTACCCCAGCTTTTGATTGCAAAATGCATTTAGTATAAGGATGGGTTGGAAAAAACAAAGCCGTCATTACGGTGAGACCATCATCAGCAAATAGTTCGATAGAAGTTTTATCCAATAGAATAGACAAATTCATATCAATATATGGATTTGTAAGTCTTCGCGCTACTGCTACTGCCGCAAATCCCTCGTTAAAATTAGCAATACCTGCTTTAGTTCTATCAATAAAGTATTGCCTTTTTACGGCATCATATCCAATAATTAATTTTTCATTAAACGTATTGGACAAAATAATTTCAAAATTATTTTCCAACTTAGCGTTCGAAGTTAAATCAATTCGATTCGGGATAGGATTTTTTTCAGTAGATAAAGAAAATATTTTTTCAGTAACAAAATTTTCTTTTGACATTGTCTTTGTAAATGCGGTATTTAATTCCTTTACAGGAGAAGACGCTAAATAAAAACCATCTTCCACAAATTTTGAATCCTTGTATGAATTAGCACTTGATTCATAGCTTGTATAGTATTTTATAAATTCTTGTTGTTCAATTAATCTTAATTCCCTAGGCACAGTCATGGCACTTCTCCATTTTTCAGTTGGGACCACATTCGCGTAGTTCCAATTACTCATCCAGCCAATTAAAATATTCCTATCCCCCACATTTGAAAATGTCACACCAGCATAATTATCAGGACCATAATCCATCCATTTAATATTGGTAGTATAAGGCTTAAATGTATGGCCATCAAAATCTCCTACAATATACTGTGTGGCAGAGCCACCATTAGGGCCTCCTGGATTCATACTCACTAATAAAACCCAGATTGTTTTTCCAAAATGGTTAAAAGACAATAAGTCTGGACATTCCCAAACACCACCATGTGCAAATAAATTTTTACCTATTTCGGATTCCTTAGTCCAGTTCATTAAATTAGGTGAACTATACAATTCAACATGATCAGCAACCGCTAAGCTCATGATCCATTTTTGTGTAGGCTCATGCCAAATTACTTTTGGATCTCTAAAGTCCTTTAAATTAGGGGTTTTAAGAACAGGATTCCCTGCATATTTGGTCCATGTGTTTCCTTGGTCCAAACTATACGCAATGGATTGATTTTGAAAATCTGTTCTGCCTGCTTTTTCACCCGGCATATTGTGTTGCGTATAAATAGCTACCAAGGGTGCAATACCACCTCGACCTAAACCACTGGTATTGTTTTTATCTAATACGGCAGAACCAGAAAAAATCATTCCAATTGAATCTGGATACAATGCAATAGGCTGTTCTTTCCATTCAACTAAATCGCTGCTTGTAGCATGTCCCCAATGCATTGGGCCCCAAACCGTTCCGTCTGGGTAATGCTGAAAAAATAAATGGTATTGTCCATTTAAATAAATCATCCCATTAGGATCATTCATCCAACCTTGCTTTGGGGTAAAATGAAAACGAGGTCTATACAAAGACTCGTTGGTGAGTTTCGCATCAGGTTGTACTTGACTTTGTACATTAACATGTGCCATAAAAAAAGAGAGTATCAACAAGATGCGATAAAAATGCATTGAATATATTTTAATTAGATGAAGCCTTTAATTGTTGCAGTAATTGAATCATGTCATCTTCCTTCTTTAGATTTAATTTATTAGTATTGATCAATGCATCTATTTGAGTAGCATAGATTGGTAATACTTTTTTTAGTGCTTTTAAAGAATGACTACTCCCCAATACAAGCATTTTTTTATCCACCTTGTCATAGATATAATATAAATCGTCCATTACATATTCCTTGACAGGCGCTCCGCCGTAAACAACAGTTTCTTTTATGCGCTTATGCGTATATTTTAAAAACTGAAATTGATCCCCATTGCCCAATACTTCGTAGAAAGTAGCAGGAGTATTATTTTCAACACTCGGGAATAGGCACATAAATTGTTTTGACACTTTATTATTATCCTTGTCTACACTATTTAATACAAAGGACTTAGCTTGTTGATTTACTACATACAAGCCATTTTTTTGCGTATAATATAATTTATGGTCAAAGTAAGAATAGTTTAAATTAGAATCCACCGATTCCATTCCATTCACAAAAACAACTTTGCCTAAACTAAATTTATCAAACACATAGGGTGTGCCTTGGATACCCGCACCACTTGCAGGTAAGAGTCTGCCATTGGCATCTGCAAACTGTACACTTGGAATAGCATTGCCCGTGATAGTTTGCGCAAACAAAGAAGGCGTAGTGCAAGAAAAAAAGAAGATGAAGAGGTACTTTTTCATAAGGAGGATTGAATGAAGGTGATTCGATGATAGAAGCAAGATAAAAAAAAGGGCGCACTCAATATAATTGAGGCGCCCTTTTTAACAAAATCTATAAAAATTAGTTCGTGTAACCTGGGTTTTGAACTATCAATGGATTTGCTTGAATCTCCGAGTTAGGGATAGGCAAGATAAATCTGAAGTTACCAGAAGACAATGTCAAGGCAGTACCTTGTGCATCTACTGCTAAACGAGTGATAGGCAAGTTTCTTCTTTTTGCATCAAAGAAACGGTGTCCTTCGTATGGTAATTCTTTGAAACGCTCAGTCATTACAGCAGAAATAATATCATCTTTTGTAGTGAAAGTTGCGTTGGTATAGTTGTTAATTCTAGCAGCTCTTAATGTATTCAAATCATCAGCAGCGCCAGTTAAATTAGCTGTTTCAGCTCTTGCTTCTGCACGAATTAAGTACATTTCGCCAGTTCTGAATACCTTAGCATCAGCCAACAATTCAGTTGGTGTACCATAAGTAGTTCCTGCGTATTTGTTGATTAAGATAGCACTTAAGTTTCTAGAAGAACTTGCTTTTAATAAAGGCTCTTCAAAGAAATAAGCAGCATAACGAATGTCATTCACTTGATCATAGCTATTTAACAAAGCTTGAGTAGGTCTCCAAGTAATTGTACCGATGTTTGCTGCACTTGCAGATGTTCCTCTGTATAATCCACCGATTCTACCACCAGCCGTAGTTGTTCTACTTAATTTAAATGCCATTTCGCTATTGTTTGCATCCTTCCAAATTAATGGGAAGTTTGTTTTAGAAGCTAATGGGAATGCAGCAATGTATTCAGTTGCAAAAGTAGCAGCGTTTGCATAATCTTTTGCATACAAAGCAGCTCTTGCTTGTAAAGCAGTTGCAGCATGTCTTGATGCTCTAAAGATATCTGCATTCGTTGCTGGCAATAAAGCCTTAGCAGCAACTAAATCAGCATTTAATTTTGCAAAGAACGGCGTTACAGTCATTCTAGCTACAGGAAACAAAGAAGGCGTCTCCATATAAGCAACTGCTAAAGCAGATCCATCAGCAGTATTGCTATAAAAACGATACAATTCAAAATGACAGAAAGCTCTTAAGAATAAAGCTTCTCCTTTTACTCTAGCTTTAGTCGCTTCTTGAGCAGCTGTAGTTGCTTTCACATTTGGTAAAGCTTCTAAAACTCTATTTACTCTGTCAATGATTCTGTAGTACAAAGGGAATGCAGTATAGCTATCTCTTAATGAGATATCAGTAGATGCATATTGCCATTCGTGCACAGTTGCAGCATTGTAAAACTCAGCTACTCTTACCTCATCGGCAAAAACGCTGTTCAACAAGATGCCCATTTCTACGTTCATAGCTGAGTAAGCACCAATGATACCAGACTCAACATTATCAACGGTCTTCAAAGCGACGTCTCCGCCGATGAAGTCGGTTTCTTTAACATCTATCACCTTAGAGCAAGAAGCAAAAAGGGATAACATTAAGAATGAACCTATAACCAATTTATTATTTCTCATTTTATTCATTTTTTAGTTGATTAGAAATTAATGTCTAAACCTAATGTAAACATGCTAGGGTTAGGATATTCATTCAAACTAATATTGTTATTATCTTCTGGATCTAAACCTCTCCATGGACTCCAAATTGCTAAGTTTTGACCTTGAGCATATAATCTGCCGCCAGTAAACATTGGCTTACCATTTGGACCCTTGATTGCTGGTAATTGATACGCAACAACTAAGTTTCTGAAACGTAAGAACCTTGCATCTTCTAAGTCAGAAGAAGTAAAGCCTCTGTCAAATGTAGATTTTTGGAATAATTTGATATCACCAGGAGCAGTCCATTGGTTGTCGATCAACTCTCTTGAACCTCTAACGATAGATTGGTAACCAGCAGTACCTCTTGTGATCCAGTTTCTTGTATTGTTACTTCTAACAACATCAAACTGATAAGAGAATAAACCATTAATTGAAAACGCTTTGTAACGGAATTCAAAATCCAATCCACCTTGGTGTTTAGGTAAATAGTTACCAAACTTAGCAAACTGACCTGCTTTAGCAATATCATTTGTCACATTACCATCTGGTGTTTCATATCTTGGAGCACCTGTTGCAGGATCTGCACCTAAATAATTATAGTTATAGTGTGTTCCATAAGCTAAACCTTCTCTGATCACGAATGTACCTAAGAAGAATTCATTCACTGAACCTAAGTCAAGAATTTTGTTCACGTTGTAAGAATGGTTCACACCAAGTGTTACACCAAAATCACGAGTTCTAATTACATCCACTTTAGCGTTTAATTCTAAACCTTTGTTTTGCATTTTACCAGCATTGATATACAAGCTAGAGAATCCAGTTGTACCAGACAATGGTTGGTTAACAAATAAGTCTAAAGTCTTCTCGTCATATGCATCTAAGTTGAAACGAGCACGGCCATTCCAAACACTAAAGTCGATACCAATATTTGATTTTTGAATTCTTTCAATTTGCAAATTAGGGTTACCTGGGCTACTTGGTACTAAACCACCGATGGTAGAACCAGCATAAGCTGCAGTACCAAAAGTAGGCACCTGAGGGCCTTGATAGTTGGTGATAGATTGTAAACCTGCTCCATAAGATGAAGTAGAAATAGAACCAATATTTGGAATGATACCAAATGATAATCTCAATTTCAAGTCAGAGAAAATAGTTTGCTTGCTTAAGAAACGCTCCTGTAAAGCATTCCAAGTAAAACCAGCAGACCAAGAAGTTACTTCTCTATTTTCTTTGTTTACAATTCTTGAAGTACCATCACGACGGATATTTGCATTCAAAGAGTACTTGTTGTCATATGTGTATTTTGCTGTAGCAAAATAAGAACGGATACCAAATCCAGATTTTGCACTTGATGCATTCTGAGGATAAGTAGCAGCGCCGTTTGTTGGTAAAGCTGTAGCACCTTGACCTGTTTGAGTCAAACGCTTGTCTAAGTTAAACAAAGTAAAACCTAAACCTCTTTGGAAACCTCTCACAATCTCAAAGTTAGCAGATGCCTCTATTTCAGATTTACCAAATTTTTCATTGTATAAAACAGAAGAAGTGTTGATGAATTCAGAAGTTACTGTATTCGATTCTTGCGCCACACCAGATTGGAATGACTGTAAAGAACCAACATAAGAATCTGCATTTACATAACGATTCACATAGTTACTAGAAGCATTCACACCCAAGTTATTTCTAACAGTTAAGGTTGGGAAAATCTTGTAAGCCAATAAACCATTACCTACCATTTTAATTTGATCGTAGCCTCTAGTTGTGTTTTGTAGACCTTCTAACAAGTTTGCAACTTGTCTGTAAGCCATAGAAGAACTAGCACCAAAACGTAAGCTTCCATCTAAATTGTAAGGATTCTCATAAGTTTTAGCTCTATAAGTCATTTGGAATGGATTTCTAGGAGAGTTTCCTTGAGCATCACCCTCAGCTAATTGAGACTTAGAATAACCAATAGTAGAGTTAAATTGTGCAGTAAATTTATCGGTAGAATGGTCTAAGTTAAAACGTATTGTATAACGCTTTAAAGAAGAACCTAAGTCAATACCTTGTTGATCAAAATAAGCACCAGATAAGAAGAACTTAGTTCTATCAGATCCACCACTTAAAGTTAATTCATGCGATTTTGTGATACCTTCTCTATAAAAAATATCAGCATAATCTATATCAATATTTCTCAAACTATCTAATGCATATTGCTTAGTAGCGGCAGTCATACCTGCAGGAATTACTGGATTATTCGGAGACCAGTTCCATCCTGGTGTACCAACTATTTTCTCTCTTTCCTCATAAGCTAGCATCTCAGCAGAACTCATCAAGTCCATTCTAGCAAAACTTGGTCGTTGAGTAACACCATATTGAGTTTTGTAAGTCACTACATTTTTACCAGACTTACCTCTTTTAGATGTGATAACAATTACACCCGTACCACCTCTAGCACCATAGATCGCAGCTGCAGTCGCATCCTTCAATACAGTGATAGATTCAAAATCGTCCGGGTTAAGTGTTTGCATATCAAATGCAGGAATTGGCACCCCGTCTAATACATACAAAGGCTGTGCACCAGCACCTTGAATAGATTTGATACCACGGATAGTTACCTGCGCACTAGAACCTGGTTGACCAGATCCAGAGTTAACCAACATACCTGGAACACGACCTTGGAAAGCTTGGTCGAATGAACCTACTGGTACATCGTTTACAGTTTTACCACTAATTGTAGTTACGGCACCCGCGAACTTAGATTTACTTTCACGTGCATAACCAGTAATTACAACCTCTTCCAACACCGCTTCTACAGATACTAATTCTACATTAATTGTAGTAGCAGCACCAATAGTTCTAGAAAGCTTATCGTATCCTACAATACTGAAGCTTACAGACTTCTGATCTGTAACATTAATTTGGTAATTACCATTTGCATCAGATAAAGCATTCACTTTACCAGCATTCACTGTTACGCCTCCTAATCCTTGCTTCGTTTTTTGATCAACTATCTTTCCAGAGATCTTCTTAGACCCCTGAGCCAATACTTGAAGTGCAAAACAAAAAACAAGAGAAGACAATAAAACAACTTTTCTCATGTGATTGATTTTTATTTAGACTACGAATATAAACGAAATATTAACAAATTGTTATAATATAGGCTCAAAAAAAAGAGTAAAAATTCTATATATTATACTATTTTATACTATGTTCTATTTATAGTGTAAAAGCTGACTTTTGGGGTAAACAAAAGCGGGATAAAAGGACGGCATCATCTTACATTAAATTAGTATTAATTCTTGCCTTTTGGGCCTTCCCAGACGATAATCCTTATTGATTCGGTTTAGTTTTGCGGATGCATTTTAACAAGATTTTGGGAAATCCAATGAATGTTAGAATACAACCAATTTAGTAAGCATTTCGAAATCAAATCAAAACAAATGAAAAAAACAATCTTGTTTCTAGCAAGCTGTATGATGACCATCATCAGTTTCGCTCAAATTACCACTTCATCTATTTCTGGTGTTGTTGTAAACGAGAAAAAGGAAGTCATGGTAGGTGCATCAGTCGTTGCAACACACGTGCCAACAGGTACAACCTACAAAACAGTAACTAACAAAACAGGTGCCTATGTGTTCCCAGCAGTAAGAGTTGGTGGACCATTTACAGTAGTTGCAAGTTATGTAGGTTATAAAAACAATCAAGTAGCTGATTTAAACACCAACTTAGGTGTGGCTAGCAATATTGATTTTGTTTTATTAGCAACAGGTTCAAACTTAGCAGAGGTGGTTGTTTCAAGCAACAAAAGTGGCTTATTCTCTAAGGAAAGAACTGGTGCTTCTCAACAATTCACTAGAAGAGACTTGCAAAATATTCCAATTACTGGAGCAAGAACAATCGATGGTATTACAAAGTACAATGCCAACGGAAACGGAAATTCGTTTGGTGCGCAAGATTCTCGTTTAAACAACTTTACAATTGACGGTTCTCAGTTCAATAACAGTTTTGGTTTAGGTTCTTCTGCACAAGCAGGTGGTAGAACAGGTGCATCAGCCATTTCATTGGATGCCTTGGAGCAATTACAAGTTAACATTGCACCTTATGACATTCGTCAAAGCGGTTTTACTGGTGCTGGTATCAATGCAGTAACTAGATCTGGTACAAATGATATCGAAGGTTCTTACTATCAAACACAAAGAGACAATAGCTCAAGATATGTAGGTAATAAAGCTGCTGGTGTTCCAGTAGTCGCTTCTAAGTTTGATGAGAAAGTAAGTGGTTTCCGTTTAGGAGCACCTATTTTCAAAAACAAATTATTCATCTTTGGTAACTATGA
>Ga0114976_10000732_pt1 | contig 20618 bp, 18 predicted proteins | sample S_130805_EF_Meta_FD_87319 | JGI IMG/M metagenome (GOLD analysis project Ga0114976, IMG submission 87319) | Freshwater microbial communities from Lake Simoncouche, Canada to study carbon cycling - S_130805_EF_MetaG | ecosystem: Environmental > Aquatic > Freshwater > Lake | place: Lake...
AGGCGCGGCGCTGGCCGCTGCCGTCTTCGGTTTCGATCATGAATTTCGCGCCGTCGCGAAAGAAGCGCGAGGTGACGCCATGATGCGTAAAGGTGACATCGCTGAAGTCGCCCAGCACCGTGGACTCGTCCGGCAGCGTCCAGGCTTTCGCGTGGTCCGACGGTGCCCATGCCGCCGTCGCTTCGGCATGGCAATCGCTGCAGGCGGCGCTGCCGACATAGGCCGGCGCGTCCTGTGCCATGCCGGGGCCGGCAAGGATCATCAGGACAGTGAAAGTCCGGGCAAGACGGCGCAACACCGCGCCAAAGCCTTGCGTTACTCGCAGCCTGCCGCCCGTTTTCATCGCAAACCCTCTTTTCAACCGGACAACAAAGACCAGAACCCTGCAAAGCTTAGCGGCGGGACGGGCGCGTTCCTAGCGGGAATTCTGCGGCCCGCGCCGCTGTGCAATCGTGCCGCAGCCCCTTGACCCCAAAGCCGCGGACCGCTTCTGTCGCGCAGGGGCGGGGCAGGGCCGGCCCGGGGAACAGGGGGACTGCCGTGACCACGCCGCTCGACCGTCTGCGCGCGCTTCCGATCTGGCAAGGCGAAGTGCGGGCCGAGCCCTTGGGCGGCGGCATCACCAACGTCAATTTCGTGGCCAGCGACGACCGGGGCCGCGTCGTGGTCCGCATCGGTGACGATATTCCGGTGCATCAGATTCTGCGGTTCAACGAACTTGCGGCCAGCCGCGCCGCCCATGCCGCCGGAATTTCGCCGGCGGTGCTGTATCATGAACCCGGCGCGCTGGTGATCGACTTCCTTCATGCAAGAACCCTGTCGGCTGCCGATTTCGCCGAAGATGCGATGCTGGATCAGGCACTGGCGCTGCTGGCCCGCGCGCATCGCGACATCCCCATCTTCCTGCGCGGGCCGGTGCTGGCGTTCTGGGTGTTCCATGTGATCCGCGACTATGCCGGAACGCTGCGCGACCGCGCCAGCCGTCACGCCCCGCTGCTGCCCGGGCTGTTGCGGGAAGCGTCGATGCTGGAGGCGGCGGTGGGGCCGGTGGACATCGTCTTTGGCCACAACGATCTTCTGCCCGCGAATTTCCTGCATGACGGCACGCGGCTTTGGCTGATCGACTGGGATTATGCCGGGTTCAATTCGCCCCTGTTCGACCTGGGCGGGCTGGCCGCGAACAACGGCCTGTCCCCCCGGCAAGAGGCGCGGATGCTGGAAACCTATTTCGACCGGCCTGCCGACGCCCTGCTGTGGCGGCGCTATCTGGCGATGAAGGCCGCAAGTGCGCTGCGCGAGACCCTGTGGTCGATGGTGTCCGAGATCGTCTCGGACCTGGAATTCGACTTTGCAACCTACACCCAGACCAACCTTGCCACCTATCGGGCGGCACGGGACGTCTTCACCCAAAGCTGAGGATACGATGGCAGAGCTTCCAACAACGGCAAAAGCGGTGGTGATCGGTGGCGGGATCGTCGGCTGTTCCACGGCCTATCATCTGGGCAAGCTGGGCTGGACCGATACGGTTCTGCTGGAACGCAAGAAGCTGACCTCGGGGACCAGCTTTCATGCGGCGGGGCTGGTGGGGCAGTTGCGCACCTCGGCCAACATCACGCAGTTGCTGGGCTATTCGGTGGACCTCTACCGGCGGCTGGAACAGGAAACCGGCCTGCAAACCGGGTGGAAGATGAACGGCGGGCTGCGGCTGGCCTGCACTGCCGAACGCTGGACGGAAGTGAAGCGGCAGGCAACGACCGCGCATTCCTTTGGGCTTGAGATGCATCTGCTGACCCCGCAAGAGGCGCAGGACCTGTGGCCGCTGATGACCATTGACGATCTGGTGGGCGCGGCCTTTCTGCCGACCGACGGGCAGGCGAACCCGTCGGATATCACCCAGTCGCTGGCACGCGGCGCGCGCATGGCGGGGGTGAGGATATTTGAGGATACGCCGGTCACCCGGATCATCGTGGAAGAGGGGCGCATCCGGGGGGTGGAGACGCCACAGGGCAGGATAGACTGCGAAAAGGTGGTGATCTGCGCCGGGCAATGGACGCGGACCCTGGCGGCGACGGTGGGCGTCAACGTGCCGCTGGTGTCTGTGGAACATCAGTACATGGTGACCGAACGGATCGCCGGCGTGACGCCGAACCTGCCCACCCTGCGCGACCCCGACCGGCTGACCTACTGGAAGGAAGAGGTCGGCGGGCTTGTCTGGGGCGGATACGAGCCAAACCCGGTGCCCTGGGCGGTGAAGGGAATCCCCGAAGGGTTCCACTTCGAGCTTCTGACCTCGGACTTCGATCATTTCGGGCAATTCATGGACCTGGCCATCGGCCGGGTGCCGGCGCTGGAAACCGCCGGGATCAAGCAGCTGATCAACGGGCCGGAAAGCTTCACGCCCGACGGCAACTTCATCCTCGGCGAGGCGCCGGAACAGAGGAACCTGTTCATCGGGGCCGGGTTCAACGCCTTTGGCATCGCCTCGGGCGGGGGGGCGGGCATGGCGCTGGCGGAATGGGTGGCCAAGGGCGCGGCCCCGTTCGACCTTTGGCCGGTAGACATCCGCCGCTTCGGCAAGGTGCATCAATCGACCGACTGGGTAAGGGAACGCACGCTGGAAGCCTATGGCAAACATTACACCATCGCCTGGCCGTCGGAAGAGCACCGCTCGGCCCGGCCCACGCGCCGCTCGCCGCTTTATGCCCATCTGAAGGCGGCGGGGGCCTGTTTCGGCGAAAAGCTGGGCTGGGAACGGCCAAACTGGTTTGCCGATCTGGCGGCGGGCGAGGTGGCGCAAGACCGCTACAGCTATCAGCGCCCCGGCTGGTGGGACGCGGTGCGGCGCGAGCATCAGGCCGCGCGCAAGGCGGCGGTGCTGATCGACCAGACCTCGTTCGCGAAATTCACCCTGAAGGGGCCGGATGCGGCATCGGCCCTGAACTGGATCGCCGCCGGCAATGTCGACCGCGCCGTGGGCAGCCTGACCTATACGCAGATGCTCAACGACAAGGGCGGCATCGAGGCGGATGTGACTGTGGCACGGGTGGCGCGCGACGAATTCTACATCGTCACCGGCACCGGTTTTGCCACCCATGATTTCGACTGGATGTCGCGCAACATCCCCGCCGGGGCAAAGGCGGAACTGGTGGATGTGACATCCGGGTCTGCCGTGCTGTCGCTGATGGGGCCAGAGGCGCGGGATATTCTGGCGCGGGTCTGCCCGGATGATCTGACCAATGCGGGCTTTCCCTTTGGCACCGCCCGGCGGATCAGCGTGGCATCCTGTCCGGTTCTGGCGCTGCGCGTGACTTATGTGGGCGAGTTGGGCTGGGAACTTCACATGCCCACCGACGTTGCAGTTACGGTGTACGAGGCGCTGATGGCAGCAGGGGCGGGCCTCGGCCTGGTAAACGCGGGCTACCGCGCCATTGAAACACTGCGGCTGGAAAAGGGCTATCGCGCCTGGGGGTCGGATATCGGGCCGGACCACACCCCGGTCGAGGCGGGCCTGGCCTGGGCCTGCAAGATGAAATCGGGGGTTCCTTTCCTGGGACGCGACGCGGTGGCGGCGCAGCTTGAGGGCGGCGTAAAGAAGCGGCTTGCCGGGTTTACCGTGGATAGCCCCGACGTGATCCTGCTGGGCCGCGAGACGATCTATCGCGACGGGGTGCGGGTGGGGTGGCTGTCATCGGGCGGGTTCGGTCACACCCTGGGCAAGCCGATTGGCTATGGCTATGTGCGCGAGGCGGGCGGCGTGGCAGAGGACTGGATGCAGACCGGGCGCTACGAGCTTGAAGTGGCGTCGGAACGCGTGCCATGCAAGATTCATGTCACGGCGCTTTACGATCCCTTGAACGCCCGGATCAAGGTCTGATCCCGGCGCAGACCTTCCAGAGGGTGCGCCCGCAGAATCGTCATTTCCCCTTGTCAGACGGCGCAGGCTTCTGAAGGGTAAAGCGCCGCAGACCATATCGGGCCAAAGACAGACAACGGAGGCAAGGCGTGCTGATTGCTGGTCACATCCTTATTCAACTTGGCCTGCTTGTTCGGGTTCTTTTGCGTCCAAACCGCGATCCTGCGTCGCGCATCGCCTGGATCGTCGTGGTTATTGCCCTGCCATTGGTGGGGATACTGGCCTATCTGCTGCTGGGAGAGACAAGCGTGGGCAAGCGGCGGCGTCAGCGGCTGCAACAGGTGATCGCGGGTTTGCCTGATGTGACGGCCGTTCCGGGCATGAAGGCGGCAGCGCGGCCAATCATCCCGGATCACCGGCAATCCCTGTTCGACGTAGGGCAGTCGATCAGCGGCTACGGTCCGCTGGGTGGCAACCAGGGCATGTTGATGGAAAACCCGAACGCGGCCATTGACCGGATGGTCGAAGACATCGATGCCGCCACAGCACATGTGCATCTTCTGTTCTACATCTGGCTGCCGGACAAGAACGGCACGAAGATGGCCGACGCGGTGATGCGTGCGGCCGCACGGGGCGTGACCTGCCGTGTGATGGTCGATGACCTGGGCTCGCGCAGCCTGATCAAATCCGAATTGTGGACACGGATGGGGCAGGCAGGGGTCAAGCTTGGCCGCGCCCTGCAGATCGGCAATCCGCTGCTGCGGGTGCTGACAGGGCGGATTGACCTGCGCAATCACCGCAAGATCACCGTCATCGACAACCGCATCACCTATTGCGGCAGCCAGAACTGTGCCGATCCGGAGTTTCTGGTAAAGGCAAAATATGCGCCCTGGGTGGATGCCGTGATCCGCTTTACCGGACCCGTGGTGCGCCAGAACCAGCATCTGTTTGCCACCGACTGGATGACGGAAAGCGGAGAGGACATCGGGCATCTGCTGACCGAACCGCTTGCAGCGCCCGAGCCGGGCTTTGCCGCTCAGGTCATTGCCAGCGGTCCGACGGCCTATCCTGCGGCAGCGCCGGAAATGTTCGCCAGCCTGATGTTTAACGCGCGGCGCGAGCTGATCGTCACCACGCCCTACTACGTGCCGGTTGACTCTTTGCAGGCAGCGCTGCGGGCAGCGGCGAACCGGGGGGTGGACACGACAATCATCTTCCCGGCGCGCAACGATGATTTTGCCGTCAAGGCGGCCAGCCAAAGCTACTATGAAGACCTGCTGCGCGCCGGGGTGAAGATCTTCGAGTATCACCCGGGGTTGCTTCATGCAAAGACCGTGACGGTGGACGGCGAGATCACCCTGATCGGATCGGCCAATATGGACAGGCGCAGCTTTGATCTGAACTACGAGAACAACATCCTGCTGTGCGATGCCGCGATGACGGCGGCGGTCCGCGACCGACAGATGAGCTATCTGGCCGACAGCCGCCCGGTCATGCAAGAGACCGTCCTGAACTGGTCCTGGCGCACCCGGCTGTGGAACAATGCCCTGGCTGTGGTGGGGCCGGTCCTGTGACTGTGCGCCGCGACCTTCGGGTTGCCTCCTACAATATCCACAAGGGGGTCGGCACCGACCGCCGGCGTGATCTGATGCGCACCGCCGCCGTTATTTCAGAGCTTGGTGCGGACATTCTGGCGCTGCAAGAGGCCGACACAAGGTTCGGCACCCGCACGGGGCTGCTGAACCTTGACCATCTGCGGGAAGACCAGGGGCTGGTTCCGGTTCCGGTCGAAGGCGCAAGGGCTGCGCATGGCTGGCATGGCAACCTTATTCTGGCCCGCGATGCGCTGGTCGAGACGGTGCACAAACTTGTCCTGCCAGGGCTGGAGCCGCGCGGGGCCCTGCTGGCCGACCTGGTGGTGCGCGGGCGGCCGGTCCGGGTTATCGCGGCGCATCTGGGGCTGCTGCCGGCCTCGCGCGCGGCCCAGACCCGCGCCCTGCTGGACCGGCTTGATACGCTGGACCGCCGCCCGACCCTGCTGATGGGCGACATGAACGAATGGCGCCATTCCGGACCATCCCTTGGTCCGCTTGGGCGGTTCTTCACGCAGGCACCGCCCGTCCGCAGCTTTCCCGCGCGCTATCCGATCCTGCCTTTGGACCGGATGATGGCGGGCGCAGAGGCAGAGCTGCACGACCTGGAGGCGCATGATTCACCGCTGGCCCGCCGGGCGTCAGATCATCTGCCGATCAAGGCGCGCCTGCGCGTCTGACCGCGAGAAATCCACTCTTGCGCTGACCACAGTGGCGCGCAAAGCCAAGTCAAGGGAAACGGGCACGCGTAAGCTTCGACCATAAGCTCGCATTTTGGCGCAAGGTTGGAGTGTTCGATGAAACTGATATCCGGACTGGCGCCATAAAGCCACGTTTTATGTCTGGTTTCCGGGCCTTACAGCGTCGCTCGGACCATGCGGTGGGCCTGGCTTCTCCGGGACCGCGCGCGACAAAGGGGACCAGTCCCCGGCAAGGTCCAGCGCCCGGTCCGCGCCGAAAGGCACGCAGGCGAAATCGCCGCGCAGGGCCCGCAGAATGCCGGGCAGGGATGCGGCCTGCGGATCATCGGCCCAGGGGGCAACATGCAGGGGCGACACCTCGGGCCCGTCCGGCAGCCGGAAGGTGACAGGACCCAGCATCGCGCCAAGCGCCTGCACGGTCAGCCGCCCCTGCGCCCAGTCCCGCATGCGGCGCGTCACGGCAGGGGCGGATGCGTCGGGCGGGGGGCGGTCTGCATGGTGCTGTCCTTTTGCCGGGGCGCTCAGCAGAACGCCGTCAGAACCGCTTCCAGATTATCGCCCAGTTCCGGGCACAGATAGCCGCCTTCCTGCACGATCACGGTCGGCAGCGACAGCGCAGCAATGGCCGAACCGATCTGTGCAAAGCCGGGCGTCGTGACGGCCAGCCCGGCAAAGGGATCGCCCACAAAAGCATCCAGCCCCAGGGCCAGCACCAGCGTATCGGCCCCGAAGGCCGTGATGCGGTCGAGGGCCGCGTTCAGCGCCGTCAGGAAACCGCCATCCCCCGTGCCGCGCGGCAGGGGCAGGTTCAGATTTGCGCCCCTGCCCCCGGCCCGGCCGGTTTCACCGGCATAGCCCCAGAAGAAGGGATAGAACCGCTCGGGATCGGCATGGATCGACAGGGTCAGCACATCGCCCCGCGCATAGAAGATGCCCTGCGTGCCGTTGCCGTGGTGCAGGTCCACATCCAGAATGGCGACCCGGTGGCCCGCAGCGCGCAGGCGCTGGGCGACGATGGCCGCGTTGTTCAGATAGCAAAAGCCCCCCGCAAGCTCGGCAAAGGCATGATGCCCCGGCGGGCGGCACAGCGCATAGGTACTGCGCGCACCGCCCAGCACCAGGTCCGCCGCATGCAGGGCGGACCCGGCGCTGGCAAGGGCCGCGCCCCAGGTCTGCGCCGAGATCGGGCAGGAGGTGTCGGTCATGTGAAACCCGGCCTGTCCGACTGCGGATTTGGGGTAGCCCGCGTCGCGGCTGTCGGGATGGATGTTGGGAATGACTTCCGCCGATGCGCCTTCGATGCGCTGCCAGCGGGGGTAGATGGTCTGCAGAAAGGTCAGGTAGCGGTCGGGATGCACGGCGCGGACTGCGTCCATGTCCAGGCCGGGGGCCTGAACGACCGGCAGCGCCATACGCCGCACGGCCCCCAGCAGCGCATCGATCCGCGCCGGTTTTTCCGGGCAGGGCTGCGCCGCGCCAGACGACAGGAAGACCTGCGGATCATGGGCGCGCTGGGCGTCGTCAAAAACGGTGATCATGTGGTGCCCAGGGCGGCAAGCCCCGCCCCGTCCAGCACCAGCATGTCGTAATCCCCCCGGTCGGCAAAACCGCACCGGTCGTAAAAGACGCGGGCGCGGGTGTTGGACCGGTCGACCATCAGCGCAAGATAGGCGGCATCCCAGGCTTGGGCGGCAGCCATCGCCTGAGCCAGCAGCCTGCGGCCAAGGCCCTGGCCGCGCGCCGGGGCGGCAACGTACAGGTCCTGCACGAAGACACCGGGGCAGCCGCGCAGGGTCGAGAATTCGGGGAAGAACAACACCAGCCCGGTCACTGCCCCAGCCTGTTCGGCCAGTACCGCCTGAAACATCGGGTTGGCGCCAAAGCCGTGGCGGCGCAGGGCATCGGCAGTGCCGCGCATCTGTGCCCCGTCCTGCCGGGCAAGGTCGCCCAGCAGGGACTGGATTGTCCCGGCATCGTCCGATGTGGCCTTGCGGAAGGTCGGCCCGGTCAAAATGCCCCCCGGTCGCGGCCCTTCAGGCCCAGCATCGCCCGGGCGTCGTCGGGCGTTGCCACCTCTCGCCCCAGATCTTCCACGATGTCCCGGATCAGCCGGACCTGCTCGGCATTCGATTTGGCCAGAACGCCTTTGGACAGGTACAGATTGTCTTCCAGCCCGACGCGCACATGCCCGCCCATGGCGGCGGCGATGGTGGCCATGGGTATCTGCGCCCGTCCGGCGGCCAGCACCGAAAACTGGTAGTCCGACCCGAACAGACGGTCGGCGGTGCGTTTCAGGTGGGTCAGCGTATCCGGCTCAGACGCCATGCCGCCCAGCACGCCGAAGACGAACTGGATGAAGTAGGGCGGCTTGACCGCGCCACGGTCGACGAAATGCTTCAGCATGGTCAGATGCGACAGGTCATAGCATTCAAACTCGAACCGCGCCCCACGCCGGTCGCCCATCTCGTGCAACACAGTCGCGATGTCGCGCGGGGTGTTCTTGAACACCAGATCGTCGGTGTTTTCCAGAAACGGCTTTTCCCAGGGGTGCTTCCAGTCCTTTATCCGGGCAACCATCGGATACAGCGCGAAATTCATCGACCCCATGTTCAGGCTGCACATTTCCGGTTCATTGGCCTTGGGTGCTGCCAGACGCTGATCCAGCGTCATGATCGCCGATCCGCCCGTGGTCATGTTCACCACGGCATCTGTTCCGGCGGCGACCCGGGGCAGGAACCCCGCCCAATGGGCGGGATCGGACGATGGATGGCCGGTGTCCGGATTGCGCGCATGCAGATGCAGGATCGCGGCCCCGGCCCCGGCGGCGCCAAGGGCCTGATCCGCAATCTGATCTGCCGTAACAGGAAGATAAGGCGACATTGACGGGGTGTGGATTGACCCGGTGATAGCGCAGGAAATGATGATCTTGCTCATCCGGCACCACCCAGGTTGCATTCGGCGGCAAAGGCCACCAGCGCCTCCGTCAGCTTCTCCATGATCTCGCCCACCTGTGCGGGCGTGGTGATCATCGGCGGGGCCACCAGCAGGTGATCGCCGCTGTAGCCGCCGCGCGAGCGGCGCGGATAGATGATGAGACCGCGCTGATAGGCCTGTTCCGTCAACCGGTCGAATGCCCGCAGGCCAGGGGGCAGCGGCTCTTTCGTCTCGCGGTCGGCAACGAGTTCAAACGCCAGCAGCATTCCCATGCCGCGCACATCGCCGATGAAGGGAAAGCGGGTCATCAGGCCCGTCAGCTCTGCCTTCAGCAATGCGCCCGTTTCTGTCGCGTTCTCCATCAGGTTCTGGCGTTCGATTTCCCCGATCACGGCAAGGCCGGTGGCACAGGCCAAAGGGTTGCCGGCATAGGTGAAGCCGTGCAGGAAGCCGCCCTTGGCAAGGACAGCATCCACGATATGCCCTTGCGCCACCATGGCCCCCAGCGGCACATAGCCCGCGCCGAAGCCTTTCGAGACGGCAAGGATATCGGGGGCAGCAGACCAGTGCTGGCCGCCAAAGAACTTTCCCGTGCGTCCGCCGCCCGACATCACCTCGTCATGGATCAAGAGCACGCCATGGCGCGTGCAGACCTCGCGGACCGTCTCCATATATCCCGCCGGCGGCACCAGTGCGCCGGTCGAGGCACCGCCAACCGGCTCCAGGATAAAGGCAAGAACGCTGTCTGGGCCTTCTTCCAGAATGCTGGCCTCAAGCTGTGCCGCGTAATGCGCGCCTGTCGCCGGGTCTGCCGGGTCCAGCCCGTCCAGCCAGGCGCGCGGGGCGGGGACCTTTGGCATCATCTGCATCATCGGCACGAAGGGATCGGTCAGCGCCTCGTATCCGGTGATCGCCAGCGCCCCAAGCGTGCAGCCATGGTAGGACGGGCGGCGGGAAATGACCTTCCATCGTGTGCCCTGGCCGACGGCGATGGCATATTGCCGGGCCAGCTTGATCGCCGATTCAACGGCCTCGGACCCGCCAGAGACAAAGAACACCCGGTCCATCCCCGGCCAGGCCAGAGCCGCGGTCTTGGCGGCCAAAGCTTCAGAGGCTTCGGTGACGAAATGCAGCCGATAGCCGAAGGTGGACCGGTCCATCTGTGCCCGCATGGCGGCCAGCACGGCGGGGTTGGAATGGCCGATGTTGCAGACCATGGCACCGGACGACCCATCGATGAACCGGTTGCCGTCGGTATCCCACATGTAGATGCCTTCGGCGCGGTCCAGCACGGGGCGGGGATGGTCGGTCTGGTAGAACAGGTAAGACCGGGCATTGCGCAGGGTATCGTCAGGCATCGTGGTCTCCACGGTCGGGAAGGGGGCGGGCCGCCAATGGCTGCGGCACGCAGAGACTCTGCCGCCCCGGTGTGGGGGCGGCAGCGGTGCCTGATCAGGCGGCGTATCGGGGTGGCACGCGTGGTGTGCCGCGCCTGAGGTCTGTTCAGTTCGCCGAAATCCAGGCGTTGAAGCGTTCGTTCAGCTCGGTATCCCGGTCCACCCAGAAGCCATAGTCCGAGGCCAGGGCATTGGTCATGTTCTCGGGCGAGGTGGGCAGGTTAGGGGCCATCTCGGTCTTGCCGTCCTGATACAGACCCACCAGCGGGGCCGAGGATTTGCGCGGCGGGCCGTAGCTGATCCATTCGGCGGCATGGGCCAGCGGTTCGGTGCCGGTGGCGAACTTGATGAACTCCAGCGCCGCGTCCTTGTTCGGGGCACCCTTGGGGATCACGAAGCCCTCCAGTTCATAGACCTGACCATCCCAGACGATCTTGAACGGTTTGCCTTCGGCCACGGCCGCGTTGAATATCCGGCCGTTCCAGGCCACGGTCATGGCCACTTCGCCGTCCGCCAGCAGCTGCGGCGGCTGTGCGCCCGCTTCCCACCACACGGTGTCGGCCTTGATCGTGTCCAGTTTGGCGAAGGCCCGGTCCAGACCCTCGGGCGTGGACAACACCGTGTAGATATCGGCCGGGGGCACGCCGTCGGCCAGCAGGGCCATTTCCAGCGTGCCCTTTGCACCTTTGCGGATGCCGCGCTTGCCGGGGAATTTCTCCATATCGAAGAAATCGGCAACCGTTGTCGGCGGGTTTTCGGGGTACTTCGTTGTGTCATAGGCATAAACGGTGGAATAGACGTCGGTGCTGACCAGACAATCCGTCACGGCACCCGGCAGGAAGTCGTCGATTGCGGGGGTGCCATCGGGGGCCGGAGGCAGGGTTGCGGCATCGATCGGCTCCAGCAGGCCTTCGTCACACAGGCGAAGGGCATCGGCATAGTCGACCGAGGCGGCATCGATGGTGACGTTGCCGGCCTCGACCATTGCCTTGATCGGCGTCGCCGGGTTGTCCGCATCGGCAGAGATGACGTTTATGCCGGTCTTGGCCGTGAACGGCTTGTGATAAGCTTCGATCTGGCTTTGCGTATAGGCACCGCCCCAGCCAAGAACCGTGATCTCTGCAGCCGAAGCCGCGAATCCCAGGGTCGTCATGGCGGTGGACAGGACAAGAAGGCGTCTCATGCTGGTATCTCCCTTTTGGTTGAACTTTTGACCGGCACCGCAGGGCTGACCCCGGGCTGTCCGTCACGCTGCCGACCGGCATGCCCCCAGTGTTAGCGCGGGAAACGGTGCGGGTCCATCTTAACCGTTGCGCCCCGCCGCGCGACATCGGCAGCGCCTTATGCGTGCGCAGCATGCAACAAAGGGACACGGCCACGGCAAACCCTTTCGCTGTTCCCGGACTGTCCCTGACCCTGGACCTGCATGAGACCTGCATGAGACCTGTATGGCGCCCATACCCGGCGACCACTTGATGAATTGCCCCGCCCTGGGCGCTGCCCTGCGGCTCCGTATCGATGCTTTCCCCGGGCGTGGTGCAGCTGGCGCTGATCGTCACCGGGATGTTCGGCGCGGGCCTGCTTGATCAAGGCCATCCTCCTTGGCCGCCCCTGCCCGGATCCTTCCCTGAGGTGCGGCAAGGCATCGGGCGACAGGGCCTTCCGGCAAAGCGTGATATCCTGCAAACGCTGGCAAGCTCCAGACGCACTTGCCCTCGTTTGGGCTGACCCGGCTTGTTCGCGCGGCGCAGAGGGCGTATCTGATCGCAGTCTACAAGGGTCCGAAGCATGTCAGACGAAGACGCGGTGCCAACAGGTCATGACACAACAGGTCATGGCGTTTCAGGAAAGCTGCCCGTTCTGGTGCTTGGCTGCATTGGGGTCGTCTACGGTGATATCGGAACAAGCCCGCTTTACGCCATGCGGGAATCGCTGCGGGCCGCAGGCGAAAACGGGCTTGTGCGCGAAGATGTCATGGGCATCGTCTCGCTGCTGCTCTGGACGCTGATTCTGATTGTCAGCGTCAAATATGTCGTCCTGATCATGCGGGCCGACAATCAGGGGGAAGGCGGGACGCTGTCGCTGGTTGCGCTGATCCAGCAGGCCCTGCGCCGGCGGCCGGCCTGGCTGCTGGGGCTGGGCATGGTCGGCATTTCGCTGTTCTTCGGCGATGCGGTCATCACCCCGGCGATGTCGGTTCTGTCAGCCGTCGAAGGCATGGTGCTGGTGGCACCCGGGTTCGAGCAATTCGTTGTCCCCGCGACATTGATCATCATCGTCGGCCTGTTTTTCGTGCAAAGGCATGGCACGGCGGCGGTTTCGATCCTGTTTGGTCCGATCATGGTCGTGTGGTTCGTGACGATGGCAGTTCTTGGCCTGATGCATCTGGGCGATGACTGGTCGATCCTGACCGCCTTCAATCCTGTCTACGGCGTCTCTTTTCTGTTTTCGAACGGCTATGCCTCGTTCATCGTCATGGGGTCGGTCTTTCTTGCGGTCACCGGGGGCGAGGCGCTCTATGCCGATATGGGGCATTTCGGCCGCCTGCCGATCCGGCTGGCCTGGGGCATTCTGGTCTTTCCGGCCCTGACGCTCAGCTATCTTGGCCAGGGGGCGCTGGTGCTGTCGCATCCCGAAAAGGCGTCAAACCCGTTCTTCCTCATGGCTCCGGAATGGGCCTTGCTGCCGCTGGTTATCCTTGCCACCTGTGCCACCGTGATTGCCAGCCAGGCGGTGATCTCGGGGGCGTTCTCGATGATGAAGCAGGCTGTGCGCATGGGGTTGCTGCCCCGGATGGAGATTCTGCACACCTCGGAAAGCCAGGTTGGCCAGATCTACCTGCCCAAGGTGAACAGCATTCTCGCCATCGGCGTGATCTGTCTGGTGCTGATCTTCGGATCCTCTGCCGATCTTGCCTCGGCCTACGGGATTGCCGTGACGGGCGACATGGTGATCACGTCAATCCTTGCGTCTGTGCTGTTCGTGAAGGTCTGGAAATGGTCGCGGCTGATGACGGCGCTTGTCATCGGCCCGCTGCTGCTGATCGAACTGGTGTTCCTTGCGGCGAATGGGACAAAGCTGATGGATGGCGGGTACATCCCCGTCCTGATGGCGGCTGTGATGTGCCTGCTGATGTGGACCTGGCTGCGCGGCTCGGCCCATGTGCTGAAGCAGTCGCGCCGCCATTCGGTGACGATCGAAGCCCTGACCCAGATGCTTGCCAAATCGAAGCGCCTGAAGGATGTCTCGGGCACAGCGGTGTTTCTGACCGCAGACCCCGAAGTTGCCCCGGCAGCACTGATGCACAACATCAAGCACAATCAGGTGCTGCATGCGCAGAACCTGATTGTGGGCGTCACGGTTGCGACGGTCCCTTACGTGGACGAGGCGCAGCGGCTGGTGATTACCCCGATCAACGACAGGTTCACCCGGGTCGATCTGGTTTTCGGCTATATGGAAGAAACCAATGTTCCCAAGGCGCTGGCGCTGGGACGCCGTCGAGGCATCAAGTTTGACATCATGTCGACGTCGTTCTTCCTGAACCGCCGGTCGTTCAAATCGGACCCGAAGCGGGGTATGCCGGTCTGGCAGGAAAAGCTGTTCGTCGCGCTGACCAGAAACGCAGCCGATGCGACCAGCTTCTATCGCTTGCCGACAAACCGCGTCATCGAACTGGGACAGCAACTGGTGATCTGAGCGGTCGGCCCGGACCGGGCCGCGGGCTGCGGTTCATGCCGTGTTGCACGGCCTTGAGACATGGTGACCTGCCGCCGCAACCATCAATTTTTCCGAAGGTGCTCAGGTTGGGGAGACCTACGTCGAGAAGAATCTTGCCTTCGCCTATGTCGGCAGTGGTTCGGTTTCCACTCCGATAGCTGTGGCTCAGATTGTCTTCTTCTTCCCAACGCGAGTGGAAACCGCCGCAGTTCCGCGTCCTGCCGCAGGGTGGCGGATGCTTCTGGGTCTTGGCGGTCTGGTGGCGGCGCGGCGTCGCCAGGTCTGACACGATCCCGTCTGACACGATCCCAAAGGTCTTTCCTGAAGGGCGGTCCCTGGGGCCGCCTTTTGCTTCTTGCCGTAGCGATATGTCTTTTCCGCCCCGTGTCGGCAGGCGGTCGCGTCCGGTCAACCCGTAGAAATACCCCAGATCCGGCGCGCATTGCCCGACCCAAACGCCATGCGTTCGTCGTCAGATGCGCCCGCTGTCAAGGCGCGGGTCGCGTCAACCCAGCGGCCGAGCGAGGCGTGCAGGGTGCAGACCGGGCTGTCCGACCCCCAGACCACGCGGTTCCAGCCAAAGGCACCGATCACATGCTCCACATAGGGCCGCAGGCTGTCGACAGACCAGTCAGCCGTGCCATAGGCGGTGATGCCCGAGATTTTCGCATTCACATGCGGCCGCCGGGCCAGATCGGTGATCCTCGCCGCCCAGCCGGAAAAATCGCCCTCGGTCAGTGCCGGCACCCCGCAGTGATCCAGCACAAAGGTGGTGCCGGGGCAGGCGTCCACCAAATCCAGGGCCAGCGGCAGTTGGCGCTGCAGCATGCAGATATCAAAGGGCAGCCCCGCCACGCCAAGCCGCGCCACATTCTCGCGGAACAGTGGCAGCTGCGAGATACTGTCATCGACCACATGCAGCACCCGGCGGAGTCCGCGCACCGTCTGGCGGTCCAGCCGGTCCAGCCAGGCGGCAAACCCCGGTGCCTCGGGGCGGGCCGCAGAAATTGCCCCGCGCAGCAGGCTGCCGGGCGGCACCATCTGGGCGGCCACCCAGGCCGTCTCGGCATCGATATCGGCCTCGGCGACGTCGACTTCCATATGCAGGGCACCCGTGATGCCCAGCCGTGCGGCCTGATCGGCATAGTCCGCAAGCGTCCAGTCGCGGTCCAGCGCGGGCACCCCGGCAAGCCAGGGGTAGGACAGGCGTTTGCGGTCGATCAGATGCAGATGGGTGTCGAACAGCACGGGCGTCCTCCGGGGGGTGGCGTGACGGGTATCTTAGCCACCGGTTCGTTCCCGTCCAGCAGGACTCACCGTCAAGGCGATATGGCCCGATCCACCGCTTGCCCTCACTGGCTGGCAGAAGGCGAACAGAAGGCAAAGGGCGCCGGGAAGACCAGGCACCCGCGTGTCTTTTTCAGGACTCTCCTTTCCTGCGCCGGAGGGGCCGGTCTGGATAAGGGGGTTTCAGGCAAGGGCGAGAGCGGCACTTTGGCAGGGCGACAGGACCCGCCCGGATGCCGCCTGCTGCCGGCCCGTCGGTTCTTGGCCCGGCCTGTCACACCCAACCTTCGGCCCCCACAAAGCGGGCAAGCTTGCCCAGCGTCTGCAGTCCCAGTTCCACGGCCCCAAATCCCCTTGCGGTCTGAAATTCGGCCGCTGTGCTGAAAACCATGCCCAGGGTCACGGTCGTTGCCCCGTCGGCCTCGTCGAACGACGCCCAGGCATCGGCATGCTTGGGGCCGTTTTCGCCCCAAAGCAGGGCATATCCGATCCGGTCTTCGGCCCGCACCTCGGCATAGCGGTGGTGGTTGGGAAACACCGTGCCATCCGGCCCGATCATGTCGAACACCCAGTCGCCGCCCGTGCGCAGGTCGATCCGCTTCGTCTGGCAGGAAAACCCGTCAGGGCCCCACCATTTCGGCAGGGTTTCGGGGTTCATCCAGGCCGCCCAGACAAGCTTTTTCGGGGCCCGGATCACCCGCTGCAGGATCATCGTCCGCTCGGCCACGCCCGCCAGATTGGCCAGCCCGGCGTCAAAGCCCTGCCGGTAGCCCGCCGCCATGTCTTCAGCCAGCGACGACAGTTGCACCGTGACGGTCAGACGGCTGCCGTCGCCAGTGGCGGCAAGGTCTGCGGTCACCAGCGCTGCCGACCTGCTCACGCCCTCTGACGAGATCACCTCGAAGGAGACGCAGCGCCGGTCCGGCTGCAAGACCAGCCATCCGGCGTCGCAGCGGATATCGGGCTGCCCGTCCACCTTGCACAGCGATACCTCGCGCCCGCCAACCCTGGTGTCGGCTTCGAGGCAGTCCACAGTGATCGACGGCGCGGGCGCTGACCAGATGGCGCGGGCTGCAGGGGCTGTCCAGACCTGCCACAGGGTTGCGACCGGGGCTGCCACCTGGCGCGTGAATGTCAGGGTTGCGAAGGGGCCGCTCATGGCATCAGGGACCGGGCATAGGCGTCAAGCTGTGTTGCCACCGTGCCCCAGCCGTCGAAAAATCCCATGTCACGATGCTGCTTGCAGGTCTCGGCAGACCGGTGGCGGGCAATGGCGGTATAGGTTGTGCCCCCTCCGGGCGCGTCGGCCAGACGCAGGATCGCGGTCATGAAGGGCTCTGCGGCCGGTTTCCAGCCTTCGGTATAGGTATCTGTGAACACAAGCTTTTCACCGGGAACCACCTCCAGATAGACGCCCTTGTTGTCCATCACGGTGCCGTCGACATCGAAAGTCGTGTTGAACCGCCCGCCAACCCGCAGATCAATGTCGACGGATGTCACCCTGTTCGGGGCCGGAATGAAGAACTGCGGGATATGCTTTGCCATTGTCCAGCAGTCCCAGATCAACTGCCTTGGCGCGGCAAGCCTGCGGGTAAAGCTGAGGTCGGTGTTCGGATCAAGGTCCGGCGTCATGGGTCACGTTCCTGCATCAGGGTCATCACATAGGCATCCAGCCGGTCGAGCCGGTCTTCCCAAAGGGCGCGCTGATCATCCAGCCAGGTCCGGACAGGTGCCAGCGCTTCGGGCAAGATGGCACAGGTGCGCACCCGTCCGTCCTTTGAGGTGGCGATCAATCCGGCCTGTTCCAGAACCGACAGATGCCGCATCACCGTCGGCAACCTCAGCCCGGTGGGCGCAAACAATTCGGTCACCGGCGCAGGGCCTTCGGCCAGACGCGTCAGGATCGACCGCCGGGTCGGGTCCGACAGGGCATGGAACAGCAGGGAAAGGTCGGGATCATGCTTAGCCATGTAGCTAAGTATTAAACCTGCCGCGCCCTTTGGCAAGCAAAGACTTGCGCCCTGGGTGGCGCGGCGGTGCATTCGACCCGCAGCGCACCTGTCGGTCAGGACAGTCCGCCTGCGGCAGCCTGATCACGGACAGTGCCGATCCGGGTAACAGGAACAAGCCCGGGTTCCCGGATCAGCAAGGTTCAGGCCAATGCCGCGCACAGGGGCCGGTGTCAGACGCTGACCCCGAATAGCCAGCCGACACCGGCCGTTATGGCCATCGCTGCGGCCCCCCAGAACAGGACGCGGGCTGTGGCGGGCAGCAGCGGTGCCCCGCCGGCCTTGGCCCCGACTGCCCCAAGCCCCGCCAGGCTTAGCATCGTGGTAACGACAACGGCGGGAATGACCATGTTCGCAGGGGCGAGTGCGGCTGCTGCAAGGGGAATGGCAGCGGCAACCGTGAAGGTGACGGCCGAGGCAAAGGCCGCCTGCAGCGGATTGGCTGTGTGAACTTCGGACAGGCCAAGTTCGTCACGGGTATGCGCGGCAAGCGCGTCTTTTTCCGTCAGCTCGCGGGCGACAAGGGCTGCCGTCGCAGGTGATAACCCGCGCGATTCATAGATCGAGGCCAGTTCCGCCTCTTCCGCCTCGGGGGTGTCGATCAGGGCCTGCCGTTCACGGGCGATGTCGGCACGCTCCACATCCGATTGCGAGCTGACCGAAACATATTCGCCCGCCGCCATCGACATGGCCCCGGCGGCAAGCCCGGCGGCCCCTGCCACCAGCACGGCTGTCGGGCTGGGATTGGCGGCAGCCACACCGACGATCAGCGACGAGACCGAGACGATCCCGTCATTCGCGCCAAGGACGGCTGCCCGCAGCCACCCGGCGCGATCGATGTAATGCAGCTCTTCATGGGCGGATGTATAAGCAAGCGTCATTTGATCTGCTCCTGTTTCTGAAGGATCGCGCCCTGCAGCCGGATGCAGGCGGAAAAGCCGGTGTCTTTGCCCGCAAGGGGCGATGTCAGGCGCAGCGGTGTTCCGATGCGTTCGGCAATGGTTTCGACGATGGCAAGCCCCAGCCCGCTGCCCGCGCCCGCATCCTTGCCGCGCACGAACCGGCCTGACAAGGCGGCAAGGTCACCCAAAGGGACTGGAGGACCATCGTTCGTCACGCAGAGTGTGCCGTCAAGGTCCAGTGTGACCCGGACCGGACCTGCATCCCCGTGCCGAAGGGCGTTCTCGATCAGATTGCGGGCGATGATCGCCACCGCATCAGGATCAACGTCGCTTGGGACAGACCTGTCGGGCAGGAACAGCTCGATGCGCCCCGCATCCGCCCCTTGGGTGAAATCGCCGGCGACGATCTGCACGACCGGACGGCAGTCCTGTGGTGTGTCGACCAGCAGCCGCGCCCCTTCGGCGCGCGCAAGCTGCATCAGACGTTCCGAAAGCCGGGTCAGGCGTTTCAGCGTGGCCTCGGCCTCGGACGCCCGCCGCGCGCTTTCGGGGTCGGTCGAGGTCTGGCGCAGGCGCTGAATCTGCGCCAGCGCCCCGGCAAGGGGCGTGCGCAGTTCATGCGCCGTATTGGCGGCAAAGCTGCGTTCCGCCGTGAACGCCTTGTCCAGCCGGGCCAGCAGCTGGTTCAGCGTTTCGGCGATGGGCTGCAATTCCACGGCCATCCCCTCTGTCGGCAGCGGCGCCAGGTCGTTTGCGCCGCGCCGGGCAAGCTGCGCGCGCAACTGCCCCAGCGGACGCAGCCCATACCCAAGACCATAGAAGATGCCCGCAATGCTCAGCGGGATCATGACCACCAGCGGCAGGGCCAGCCCAAGCGCCATTTCCCTTGCCACCTCGCGCCGGTGCGACAGCGGCTCGGCTATGGTCAGGGAGACGGTCCCGCGCACGGCGGATTCGTGATAAAAGCGCACGCCATCCGCCTCGTGAAATCCGGGCGCATCAAACACCGGAAAAATCGCGGGATCGGCGCGGTGCGAGGTCAGCAGGATCCGCCCCAGATCGTCGCGCACGATATAGGTGAAATATTCCTCGTGCTTGTCCAGAGGCATGACGCGTTGCGTCACCCCTTCCTGCTCGCGGTTCAGCACATCGACGACGGCAAGCTGCAGGATGCGCTGGCCGGTCTCCTGCAGGGCGGAATCGAACACCTCGGCCATTTCCGAGGTCAGCAGCCGCGCCGTCACCGCCGCTGTTCCCAGCCAGATCAGCGTCACGATCAAAGACAGCGCCGCCGCCGAGCGCAGCCGGATCGAGGGGCGCATCAGGCCTGCCCCAGACGATAGCCAAGACCGCGCTCCGTCAGAATGACATCGGCCCCAAGTTTCTTGCGCAGCCGGCTGATGTGCACCTCGATGGCGTTGCTCTCGACTTCGGCATCGAAAGAATAAAGCCGTTCTTCCAGCATGGGCCTGGACAGAAGCTGACGCGGCTTTTGCAGAAAAGCCTCGAACAGCACCCATTCCCGCGCGGTCAGGGCAATGGGATGACCGTCTTTCAGAATGCTGCGTTCGGCAAGATCGATCATCAGCGCCCCAAGGGTGATCTGCGGGTTGGGGTTGCCGGAATAGCGCCGCGCCACGGCCCCGATGCGGGCCGAAAGCTCGGACAGGTCGAACGGTTTGACAAGGTAATCATCCGCCCCGGCGTTCAGCCCTTCGATCCGGTCCGACACCTGATCCAGGGCGGTCAGGATGATCACCGGTGTCTTGCTGCCCTTGGCGCGCAGCTGGCGCAGGAAGGGCAGGCCCCGGCCATCGGGCAGCATCAGATCCAGCAGGATCAGGTCGAAGCCTGTGGTGGCCAGCGCGTCCGACGCCTCGTCCAGCCGTGCGGCCCAATCAACGGAATGACCCTCGCCCTCGGCCTGTTCCCGCAAAGCGGTGGCGATCACGCGGTCGTCCTCGATCAACAAGATACGCATCTGCCCTTTGCCCCCATGACCTTTGGCTTAGCGCGGCAACCTGACGGCGACCTGAAGCAGATTTTGGCGCCGCTTCAGGCTGGCGTCAGCTTCGGGTGGCATAAGGCCGGCATGGTTCGCTGCGGAGTGTCGCCCATGATCCGGCTGTCAACAAGGCTCTTGCTTCTTGGGGTGCTCTGCGCCGCCCCCGCGCATGCCGAAGAGGATTGCGAGGTGCCGATGGCCCAGTGGCAACCCCGTGCCGC
>Ga0114976_10000735_pt1 | contig 20553 bp, 36 predicted proteins | sample S_130805_EF_Meta_FD_87319 | JGI IMG/M metagenome (GOLD analysis project Ga0114976, IMG submission 87319) | Freshwater microbial communities from Lake Simoncouche, Canada to study carbon cycling - S_130805_EF_MetaG | ecosystem: Environmental > Aquatic > Freshwater > Lake | place: Lake...
AGGAAAATAAATGTCAGACCCAAGACTAAAGCGAGCAGGAGTGGCAGGTTTCAATAAACCTAAGCGCACACCAAGTCATCCAACAAAGTCACATGTAGTTGTGGCTAAAGAAGGCGATAAGGTCAAAACTATTCGCTTTGGTCAGCAGGGTGTTACAGGCGACCATACGCCAACAGCAAGACAAAAATCATTTAAGGCTCGTCACGCAAGCAACATTGCCAAAGGCAAAATGTCTGCTGCGTACTGGGCAGATAAGGTGAAATGGTAATGGCTACAGGTTATGAAGGTTCAACACTCGTTGCTGAATTAAATAGACTTGCTAATTCTGGTACATACCCAGCACGCACTGCTTTCCTAGAGGCACAGGGAGCAGCAAATAAATATGCTGGCACTACTGGTCTAGGAATTTTGGCTGCTCTTAATTACAAGGCTGATTCTACTCGCACGCGAGATAAGTATAAAGATTTAAATGCCGTATGCAATGAACTTGCTAGTACCACAGGCAAGTCAGCCGTATCAGCCTTAAGGAGCATTAACCTGTGAGCACCCTTGAACAAATTACTGACCGTGTGGATACACTCCTTCACGGCTACAGCCTTAACATGGAATCAACTACATGGTTAACTGGTGCTGTAACAACTACAACACAGACCACCATTTCTGTCAATGATGCCAATGTTGTAAGCCGTGGTTTTGTTCAAATTGACGATGAGATTATGTATGTTAACTCTACTAGCAACATTGACAATACTCTTACCCTTGCACCATGGGGTCGCGGGCAACGCGGTACAATAGCAGCGGTACATGATAATTCATCTAAAGTAATGGTTGCTCCATTGTTTCCACGCTATGAAATTAAGCGTGCTATTAACGACACACTCAATGCAATGTACCCAAGCGTATTTGCTATTGGTCAATACCAGTTCTCATACATTGCTGCTCGTACAACTTATGATATTCCAGATGCAGTACAAAATGTATTGGCTGTAAGCCATCAAGTAATTGGTCCATCTAAAGAGTGGCTACCAGTTCGTGCTTGGCAATTAGACCGCACAGCCAACCCAACAGCCTTTGGCGATGGTACAAACTTTGGACACTCACTTGGTATTTACTCACCAGTAGTACCTGGGCGTACAGTCAATGTGGCTTATTCAAAGCGCCCAACAGTATTTGATTTAACTACTGCAACAAGCCAAGAATACTCAACAATAACTGGCATGCCTGACTACTCAGAAGATGTAGTTGTCTATGGCGCAGCCTTTCGTATGATTTCTTTCCTAGACCCATCACGCCTTGGTGCGCTCTCTGCAGAAGCAGATGTGCTTGATAACCAGCGTGGCTCACGAAGCGGAGAGAACGCAGCACGCTTCTTGTTCAATGTTTACAACACTCGTTTAAACGAAGTGGCGGAGAACCAACGCCGTCAATTCCCAATTCGTTCACACTACCAGAGATAAGGCACCCCCATGGCAGCAGGCGACCCAGGTACACTCAAGCGGAACTTTTCCGCTACCGCAATAGAAACAACGCTAGTCAACTCAATGACATCGGCAGCAACTGGCGATACAACCCCAAGCGTTTCTGTTGTATCCGTCAGCGGTTTTCCATCAACCGTTCCTTACACACTTATTCTTGGACCAGATACCAATAAAGAAGAAGTAGTTACAGTAACCGCTGCATCATCTACTACTCTTACTATTACTCGTGGACAAGATAATACACAGGCTGTTGCCCACGCTGCTGGTACATCTGTACGCCATGGTGTTTCTGCTCGTGACTTTAAAGAAGAACAAACTCACCAAGCAGCCCGTGGCTATGATTCTGATACTGCTATTCTTTCTAATGCTGGTTTAACACATGTGCATGGACTTGTATCGGGCGATGGTTCAGTAGTTGGCGCAGACCAAGCAGTAACTCTTACTCGTAAGACTCTTACAACCCCAACCATTAACGGTGCTACTCTTACAGGTACAGTAACTTCAACAGCATCTATTGTTATTAGCGGTGCAGGAACAATCACTGGTCTTTCATCTGCTGGCATGGTTGCTTCATCTGCAACACCTAAAAATTATGTAGATGCAATCCTTGGCTCAGCCACTGCTGCATCTACCTCTGCTGCATCCGCTGCAACTAGCGCTACATCTGCTGCTACATCAGCAACTAGCGCAGCAACCTCAGCGACATCTTCTGCATCCAGCGCAAGCGCTGCTGCAACTAGCGCATCTTCTGCTCTTACATCACAGACTGCTGCAGCCACTAGCGCTACTAGCGCTGCTGCCTCTGCAACGGCTGCTGCTACTAGCGCTACAAGTGCTGCAGCAAGTGCTACTGCTGCTGCTACTTCGGCTACATCTGCTGCAGCAAGTGCTTCTACTGCTGCTGCATCTGTTGCAACTATTGCAGGTTACTCAACATCTGCTGCTAACTCTGCTTCTGCTGCTGCAACATCAGCCACAAGCGCTGCTGCATCAGCCACTGCTGCTGCAACATCTGCAACTTCTGCTGCTGCATCTGCTACCGCTGCTGCTACAAGTGCTACTTCTGCAAGCGCAAGTCAAACCGCTGCTGCTACAAGTGCAACTAGCGCAGCAACATCTGCTTCATCAGCATTAACTTCTCAAACTGCAGCAGCAACTTCTGCTACAAGTGCTGCTACTTCTGCATCATCTGCTTTAACAAGTCAGACCGCAGCAGCAACAAGTGCTGCCTCTGCTGCTACAAGCGCATCATCTGCAGCAACTACATTTGATGACTTTGATGACCGCTACCTTGGCAGCAAGTCATCTGCTCCAACAATGGACAATGATGGCAACACACTTCTTGTTGGTGCTATCTATTGGAACTCAACATTAAACAATATGTATGTATGGTCGGGTTCCGCTTGGGTACAAATTGCTACTACTAGCGTTTACTCATCACCTACCCTTGGTAGTACAACTATTGCATCTGCTACTACATATACAAACATTAACGATTTAACTATTAACTCAACAACCATACCTTCATCTAAAACTTTAGTTGACACTAACTCAGGACAAACACTTACTAATAAAACTCTTAGTGGTATTGTTGCCGATGCTGACCCAAGCGTTGCTTTAGGTCTTGCTACTAAACAATATGTAGATGCTGTAGTTGGAAACACTAACTATCATGCACCAGTTAAGGCAGCAACTAATACTAACTTTGCTGCTACATATAACAATGGAACATCAGGAGTAGGAGCCACTCTTACTTCTAGCACAACTGGAGTATTTACTTTTGATGGCGTTACCGTAGCACTTACCGATAGAATCCTTGTTAAGTCACAAACAACTAATACTCAAAATGGAATCTATACTGTAACAACACTAGGCGCTACTGGAGTTGCTTGTGTCCTTACTCGTGCTACAGATGCTGACAATAACCCTGCTGGCGAAATGGCTAATGGCGATGTTGTATTTTGTACTGGCGGAACTCTTAACTCTGGCAAAACATTTATTAACGCAAGTACAAATCCAATTACCATTGGAACAAGCGCTATTATTTATAGCGAATACACAACAGCATTGCCATCACAAACTGGCAACTCAGGCAAATATCTAACCACTGATGGCACTACTCCTTCTTGGGGCGCAGTCCAAGGCGGGGCGCAAATCTACGACACACTAATGCTGATGGGAGCATAAATGGCTACAACATATAAAGTTCTAGGGCAGGTCCAGCCTAGTGCTAATACATTAACAACACTGTATACTGTTCCTGCAGCAAGTTCTGCAGTAGTATCTACAATTGTTGTTACAAATCTTGGACCGACTTCAACAACATATCGTATAGCAATCAGACCTTCTGGCGCAGCAATAGATAATAAGCATTACATTGCTTATGACATCTCTGTTCCAGCGGTAGATTCTTTATCATTAACATTAGGCATAACTCTTGCAACAACAGATGTTGTAAGCGTTGAGTCTTATTCTGGCTTAGCAGTATTTAATATATTCGGAAGCGAGTTCTAATATGGCACAAGGATTATTTTCATCAGGCACAACTAGCGTTGCTAGACCAACAGAACCTTCAGCGGTTACTGCAACAACATCTGCAATAACATCAGATGTTACTTTAGCATTTACTTCTGCAACTATTGGTGCTGCTGCAACATCTTATGTTGTAACTGGAACCGCTACTGGAGGAACAACTGTTACTCAAACTGTAACAAGTAGCCCAGCAACAATTACTGGGTCAACAGGTGGACTTCCTTATACATATGCAATGCGAGCACAAAATGCAAATGGTCAAGCGGGGCGTACTACTTCATCAGGTGCAGTTACTCCACCTGCTACTTACTCCCTTGTGCTTACCGCTAACTCAACGCAAAATTATACAATTCCATCTGGAAAAACAAAAATGTTTGTTGTTGCCGTTTCTGGTGGTGCAGCAGGAACAAGTGGTAATCCAGGTATACACAATTCAACATCAGGTGCTGGAGGTGTTGGTGGTGGTTCTGGTGCGATTGCAGCAGCATGGGAAATTCCCGTTACTGCTGGACAAACCGCAAGCATAACAGTTGGCGCTGCTGGTGGAATTTCAAAAGTTACCTATGATGCTGTTGATGTTGTTACTGCCAATGGTGCAAGCGGAGCAACTGGAGGAAATGCTGCATCAAACATTTCAACAAATATATCATTAACTAATGGCGCTACAGGAGGTAATGCTGGTACTGCAGTTGGAGCAAACCAAAGCGGTATTGCTGGTGGCGCTGGAGCAACCAAAACTTTTGATTCTACAAATGTTCCACTTGCTGGAACAAGCGTTCAATTTACTATTGGCTCTGGCGGTGGTGGCGGTTCTGGTGAGTGTTCACAAAATGTTACCAACAATAACATTACACCAGGCGCTGGCGGTGCAGGAAGCAATGGCGGTGGTACTGGTGGTACTGGTGGAGAGGGCAATGACAGCGGAACCATTCAAACTTCAGGTTCTGCTGGCGCTGCTGCAACACTCTTTGGCGCAGGTGGCGGTGGCGGTGGCGGTGGCGGTGAATCCTATGCTGCTGGTGGCGTTGCTAATGGTGGTGCTGGTGGAGCAGCAAGTGCTGGTAGAGTGTATGTCCTAGTTAGATAAAACAAACAAAGGACAAGCATGGCAAAAGAAATAACATTTACAAATATACTTGGATTTAATTTTTATCCACCTAAACCAGCAATAAAAGAAGTACCAGAGTGGTATAAAAATACTCCAGAATATGTTGGCGAAAATGGAAAAAAAATTACTATTGCTGGCATTATTCCAGTAACAATAAAAAAATGTATTCCAGTATTTGATGCAATGACATCAGGGTATATTATTTATACTCAAGTAGATGTTCAAGTTGAATATAAAGACAACTTGCCATATTATACTTGGGCGGAACAAAATGCAATTGCTTTTCACCCATTGCAACAAGCACCATTACATCCAAATAAAAATGAAGCACCTTACGCTAAATGGAATAATCCTTATTCAATTAAAACCCCGCCTGGATATTCAACTTTATTTACCCCCCCCATGCATAATCCAAATGGAATTTTTACCATATTGCCAGGAATAGTAGATACTGATTCTTATACAGCCCCTGTTAATTTTCCATTTATATTAAATGATATTACATGGGAAGGTTTAATTCCAGCAGGAACTCCAATTGCTCAACTTATACCAATTAAAAGAGATTCTTGGAAATCTAAAATAGGTTCTGATAAAGAAATAAAAGAACAAGAACTTTTGTATGCAAAATTAAAAACATTATTTTTTAATTCTTATAAAAGACAATTTTGGAATCGCAAAGAATACAAATAAACAATACTTAAATCCCCCTGAGCATGGGTTTAAACTGCTCATATTTTTATGTCTTAATACCCTAAGGAGATACAGTGGCTAGTCGTTCACCCGATATATCCGAGCGCACGATAATTGATTTATCTGGTCGCCTCTCTACATACTATGACTTAAACGGTAACGCCTTTGACATGGCTATTGGTGGTTTGCCATTTATCATGGCAGTAACAGACAACACTCCATACAAACGACAGACTGCAGAGTTCCGTGCTCAGCGTGTAGACCAAATGCGTGACCCAGGTGAACACACACTTGCTGGTTCAGGTTACTGGACACGCAGCCAATCTTCTTGGCACTATGGTGAAGGTGTTCAATTTACTGAGCCAATGGAAGGTAACGATAACGAAGTTCGTTTCCGTTTCCGTGACTCATACGGCATTGACCCATGGACTCCAGGACAAATCAACCTACTTAAAAAGACCACACTTGTTCAGGCTTTTAGCGGTAACTGCAAGATAGATACAGGTGCTGATACCTCTGGCGTTGCCTTCCTTGTTGCTACAGATATGGCACCACGCGTAGCACAAACTAATGCAATCTATAAAATTACAAGCGCTGGTACATCTACCGCCCTTGTTACCTTTGCCTCTATTAGCAATGAAACAATCCTTGGTACCACATCTGATGGTACATACTTGTATGTTGCTACCACTGCTGGTGTATACGATATTAAATTATCTGATGGCACAACACATAAACAATATACATACAATAGTTTGACTGCAGACCATGCAGTTCTTAAATATGTTAAAAGCCGTATTGTTGCTGCATTTAAATTTACCAATGGAACATACTCAGCGTATCAACTTTTATTTCCAGATAAAGGTGGTGGTGCAGCCAGTGATATTAAATCAACAATGGCTTCAAGCCATGGAACTCTTATCAATGGTTCAACCGTCATGCCCACATTATGGACATGGACTTCCATTACAGAAGGCTCTAATGCTATCTACTTAGGTGGCTATGCTGGCGAACACTCTAGTATTTTTAAATTAGCAGTAGATAATACTGGCGCTTTAGGAACTATTGTTACCGCTGCCGTCATGCCACGCGGTGAAATAGTATTATCTCTTTATACATACCTTGGCACATACCTTATGCTTGGCACAAACAAAGGTGCACGCATTGCAACACTAGACCAAAACGGTGACATGAACTATGGACCACTGGTATTTCACAATGAGAACGGTGTTTATGATTTTGAAGGGCGCGACTCTTATATCTGGGCTGGCAATACCAACGGAGTAAATACCAGTTCAGGTACAACACGCATTAACCTTGGTCAACCACTTACTCTTATTGGCTACGCTCAGCCTATATCCACAGGTGTGTATGCCCGTGCAACAGATGTCTTTGCCGATGGTATTACTGGCGCTGTTAAAGGTGTTCGTATTCTTGGTGATGGTAACCAAGTTGCTTTTGCAATCTCTGGCTCTGGTATTTGGTTGCAACATCCAACAGACCTAGTTACATCAGGACAAATCCGCACTGGTCGTATTCGTTATGACACCATGGAAAACAAAGCATGGAAGCGTATCCGTATCCGTACTACTGATGACTTAGCAAATGGTGACATTGAAGTCTATAAGATTGGTGCAACTGCAGACACAGTTGTGACTACACTTTATGAAGGCACTAGCACCACTGCTGATATTGATTTAAATGATGCTTACCCAGAAGCAGGACCAGATGCATCGTTTAAACTTACTCTTACTCGTAACACTACTGATGCAACCACTGGTCCTGTAGTAGTGGGCATTGCTGTTAAGGCTTTGCCAACGCCTACTCGTGCACGCATCCTGCAAATCCCACTCTTTTGCTTTGACAAAGAAACAGATAAGACAGGACAAATCATTGGCTATGAAGGTTACTCAAAGGAACGCCTTAGCGCACTAGAAACTATTGAAGCCATGGGAGAAACAGTTATCCTCCAAGACTTCAACGCAGGTGGCGACCCATTTGAAGTCATCATTGACCAAGTTACTTTCACTCGTTCCACTCCATCAAACCGTAACTACACAGGCTTTGGTGGCATCATACAAATCATAGCAAGAACGGTAGTTTAAACATGACAGCATCAGACTGGGCTGCACTAGCAGTTTCCATTACAACTTTAGTTGTTGGTTTTACTGCATCAGTTCGCTGGTTAGTAAAGCATTATCTTAGCGAACTCCGCCCCAATTCTGGGTCAAGCCTCCGAGATTCCGTTGACAGATTAGAGGAGCGCGTAGACCGCATCTACGAAATGTTATTAAATAAATAATTGAAAGGTTAAAGTGAAACTTCCCCCAAAGTTCCGCAACAGTTTAACAGTATTCTTTATTCTCTTTAACTCTATGTTCTTGTTTCCCATGATGGCAAGGGCAGAAGATGTACCAACGGTTACTACTATTGTTACCGCAGGTGGAGATGATGTATCGTATAGAGTTCCACTACCAGTAGCAGTTGTATTTGATGGCGTTACTTATCAAGATGTATATGCCACAACCAACTCAGTCATTACATTTGGTAGACCTGATGGCACATACTGGGATTATCCAGTCACTCCATCTATCTCTATTGAATCACGCGACTGGTGGGCTTTGCCTACTCGCATGCCTGATACACATTTTATTATCAATGTAAGTGATGGTGGCTTTCAAGTAGACGGCGCATACCGTCCTTATGGAACCTATGCTGGCGATGTAACTGCCATTGTTATTACTGCACAGATTCAAACAGATGGCACCGTTGCATATACATACAATGTAGAAGGACCTTTGCTGGGTAATGAGCGCACAGGTGCGCGATTAACAGATGGAACTATAGTAACTCTTGAGCAAGCAGGTGTAACTCAGGTTGCTGTTGTTCCTGTTTTGGAACCAACACCCGTGGTTCCTGTACCAGTACCACCTGCCCCTGTTCCAGAACCGCCTGTCGTAATCCCAGACCCAGTGCCAAGTCCAGAACCTCAGCCTCAACCTGTGCCAGGACCCCGCCCAATGCCCGAATACGAGCCTCCAGTCCAGCCATCAGAACCCGAACCGATGCCAGAGACTCCTCCAGAGGAGGCACCTCAGCCTCCTGCAGAAGAACCTCCTGCTCCTGTAACTCCTGAACCTGAGCCTGAACTTCCACCTATAGAACCAGACCCAGCACCAGAGCCAGAGCCAGAAGCACCTGCTGTAGATGAGCCAATAGAAGAATCCACTCCATCCGAACCTCCAATAGTAAATGTTGATGATGTCAACCTTGAAAGTCTAGCACCTGATACACCAGTTGAACTGGCTAATGGCGTGGTGGTTACAGCGCAAGTCGCAATGGCTGTGGAATTGTTACAAAACCCAGCAGAATTTGTACAAAACTTACTTACCGACCCAATCGCAGCACTCACTGCTCTTGGTTCAGTAGGTGCTGACCTTCCCCCAGAGGTCCGTGAAGAAGCCGAGAAGGTGGTTGTTGCGGCCATCATCGCAGGCAACATCGCAACCCAAGCAGCAGCAACCGCTGCAGCATCAGCAGTGATTAGGAGAAAACCATGAAGAACTTTCTATCTGATATTGCCAACCAACTGTGGACTCTCCTCGGCATGTTCATTGCCTGGGTAGTCCTTGAAGGCTCAGCCAAAACAGTTGTTGGTTATTCAATCGTGTTAGCCCTGATTGTATGGACTATCACTTTCAAACTACGCAACCCTAAGGAATAATAATGGAAACACTTAAGAGTGTACTAATGAGAATCATGGCTGTTATTGCAGCCGAAGCGCTAGGTGTTATTGGCGCTGGTTCACTTGTAGGTATTGAAGTATGGCAAGCAGGAGTCCTTGCTGGTGCACTTGGTGCAGCACGAGTTCTTGAAGCACTTGCTCGTTTCTACCTAGCAGACGGCAACTTATCAGCAGAAGAAATTAACGAAGCCTTTGCTAAGGTTGACAAGAAAGCGAGTGCATAGTGGGTCAGCGTTTAGATTTTATTGAGACAGCCAAGTCACAACTTGGTGTCATTGAAGGACCTAAAGATAATGAAACAAAGTATGGTGCCTTTACCAAGGCTAACTTCCAACCATGGTGTGGGTCATTTGTTAACTGGTGCGCCAATGAAGTTGGCTTGAAGATTCCTAACTGTGTGTATACACCAGGTGGAGCCTCAGCATTTATGAAGAAGGACCAATGGGAGAAGGCAAGTGATACTGCTCAGCCACTACCAGGAGATATAGTGTTCTTTGATTTCCCTGGAGATGGCGTAGACCGTATCTCACATATCGGTATTGTCGTTAAAGATAACGGCGATGGAACAGTTACCTGTATTGAGGGCAACACAGCCCCTGATAAGAAGGGTGACCAACGAAACGGCGGGCAGGTATGCCTCAAGGTTCGTGCGTTCAAGAAGAAGAACGGCTCCAAGTTACGCAAGTCACAAGCCGTGACTATCGTTGGCTTTGGTAAACCAGTCTTTAAATCATAAAGGAGAAACATGTTAGACACAAACAAAATCAAAGCGATTGCATTGTCCTATGCTCGTGCAGCAGCAGCATCAGTTATTGCTCTCTACACAGCAGGTCAGCATGACCCAAAGACACTGGCTATTGCCTTTGTTACTGGTCTAGTAGGTCCAATCCTCAAGGCATTGGATTCAAGTGCACCAGAGTTTGGTCGCACCAAGTAATACTTTAAACAGAGAAGCCCCTCGCTTAATTGCGGGGGGCTTTTTTGCTTTCCCAATCTTTATTATCTTGTGTCTTAAGACGGTGGCAGTTGGCACATAGGGTCTGTAGGTTTGATATGTCATTGTTTAAATGGTTGCCATCTATATGGTCAACATCTAATTGAGTGCGATGGACAGCAACAAACCCGCACGACTCACAATAATCTTTTTTATTCTTGTACTGACTAGAGCGATACAAGTTATATTTATTTCTACAAGACCAACCGTATTGTTTCTTTTTTAATCTTGTAGGTCCACAAACTGCACAGATACCCCATCGTTTGGCTGGGTTCTTGAGCAGCATCTTATGCTGCTGAGGCTTATCCGCCCGTGGAGTAGAAGCCCGTGGCATTAAACTTTACTGGTGTTGGTGTGTATACCTGGCTCATCAACTCTTGACAGCAGGTTGGTACCCAATTGCTACCTATTGGTTTGTCTATCTCTTGCACCCCGCCACATGCGCTGCATTTGTAATCATATTTTGCCATTGATTAACTTCTTCAAGGTGCTAATCCTACGGAGGCGAGCCTGTTGTTCTCTGACAACCCCGTATCTAAAACCAATCTTAAACATAATAGTATTGCTTAAGACATAAACTATAATTAAAAAAATATATTTCATTTCACATCCGCTGGAGTAGGAACTTTAACAAGGGCACCACACTCAGCGCACTCTGCATCTACAAACCACATTGATATATCATTATCGTCAAACATACAGCCCACTTTGAAAAGGCGTGAGCCACAGAAACACACATGAACAGGACCAAGACTTCGCATGTCTACTTTGCTACTATCTAGTGCACCTGCTCGGCTTAGCAGCCTCGCTAGTACTCTACTTAAACTGTTCAACACGAACAGCAGTGTACACAGATTTAATTACATTGGTGTAATTCACCTCGGCGTGTCGCATTTATAGAGCAGACATCGTGTAGTAGTCTCCTCTATTGAAGGAGAAACATGACACTTGAACTGGTTACGGGTAAAAACTATGTATCCCACTCCGCCATGTCAACATGGCTTGGGTGTGGATGGCAGTATTACCTATCCCGTGTAGTACATGTGCCCGAAGCGCCATCGTATTGGTTAGCAGGGGGCAAGGCAGTACATGAGTGCACGGAATACTACGATATAAAGCCTGAGGGTTTTGACCCTGTTGCTGTATTTAAAGAGCGATGGGAACACAACTACAAAATGGTAGACAACGGCATGCCTTGGCGTGCTGGTGGCAGGGCAACTAAAGCAAATCCAAACAAGGAAGATGCTGAGTGGTGGCTTGCTAATGGACCTAAGATGGTTGACTACTGGATTCAATTCAGAGAAGAAAGCGGTTGGAAAATTTGGGATACTCCCGAAGGTACACCTGCTATTGAAACTGAAATGAATCAAACAATCAGGGGCGTAAACATTAAAGCGTTCCTTGACCGAGTAATGGTTGCACCAACTGGAGAGTTGGTAATTGTAGATATTAAGTCAGGAAGTGCTGAGCCTAAATCTCAAACACAACTTGGCATCTATGCAATCCTTGTGGAGAAAACCTTTGGTATTCGCCCAGCACTTGGTAGTTATTTTATGGCTCGCACAGGTGAACTAACACAACCTGTTGACCTTTCCCGATTTACCGAGGCACGCCTTGGTAACTGGGTCAAGGGCTTTGAGATAGCAGTCACTAATAAAATCTTTATCCCAGCACCTGGGTTTATGTGTGGTACATGCCCTGTAAACTCATCATGCTATGCAGTGGGTGGAAAAGACTCACACCTTTATCCCGAAATACCTATAGGAGAAACAAATGACTGAAGCGCTATACCAAATCAATGTAAAGACACCTAAGGGTTCTTTACTAAACATCCGTGCATCATCAGAGGCTGAACTTGACCAAGCCCTTGATGGTTTAACACTTCGCATCTCAGCAATTTCTGACCTTGAGACAACCATTGATGCAGTATGTGCAATATCAAATGCAGGTCTTAAGCCAGAAATTATTAGCCATACTGCAGTGGCAGCGGTTGCACCTTCATACGCAGCAACAGGTTACAAGCCAGCAGGTGTTGTACCTGATTGCACATGTGGTGGTGGACCAATGCGCTTGGTACCAGCAGGTATTGCTAAGGCAACAGGTCGTCCATACAAGGGCTTCTATGCATGTCCTAAGCCACAGGGTCAGGCTTGCCAGAACAAAGTATCCCCATAACAGATGCGCTTACTCAGCCGTGCTATTAGAACAGAGTCACGAGGAGGTGCCACGCTTCCTGTCGTGTGGCACTCCCTTGCTGCTCAACAAATAGCAGTCCGTTACGGCGAAGTAAGCATGATTGCAGGACCGCCAGGGGCAGGCAAGTCAACGCTTGCTTTGTCTTTGGCGGTTCGTGCAAAGGTGCCTACTCTTTACATCTCTGCAGATACACACTCACACACGATGAGCCTTCGCTTACTTGCTTTGTTAACTGGTAAGCCACAGTCAGAAGTTGAACCACTCATGGAATTGGATAGAGATTGGGCTGCACAAATGCTCAAGCCTGCTGACCATATCTACTGGGAGTTTGACTCAGCACCAACACTTAAAGATATAGAGGATGCGGTACTTGCTACTCGTGAACGCCTTGGTGAAGATGTTAAATTGATTGTGTTAGATAACGCAGTAGATGTAACGATGGATTCACAAGACGAGTGGGGTGGATTGCGTACCCTTATGAAGGAACTTAAATGGTGGGCTAGAGAAACTGGAGCAGCAGTAGTTGTGTGTCACCACACCAGCGAAGGCGTACTAGGTAATCCATGTCCACCACAGAAAGCACTTCATGGAAAGGTTGCACAAACCCCATCTCTTATTCTCACAGTACATAACCAAGTATCAACGATGGGTGTATGTGCAGTTAAGAATCGTTACGGACCCGCCGATGCCACAGGTGGCACACCAGTATGGCTTTCATACGACCCTGCAAGTATGCAGGTATTAGATGTTGGACAACCTTAAGGAGATAAGATGGGCGAGATGATTGTTACACCAGTGGGTAGTCCTTGGGAACTAACCATTGCACAGAACGAGGGAGAAATCCCACCAGATAAAGTTAAAGATGAGATTGCAGTACCAATAGCCCCATTGTTGACTGACATCAAGGCACAACTAATGACAGTGCCAAGAACACTTACATACACAGTCGGATGGAGAGCACTTGTTTGGCAGAATAAAGAAACTGGTAGGTTTCAAGACCTCACCGAAGAACAATGGCAAGCCTACCAAAACGGCGGAATTGTTACCTTCGGAACAGGAACTACGGAAAGCAATGACCAAGATGCAAGTGCCGATGGAGATTCAGGAAGCCCTGCTTAGCGAACTACCCAATGTAATAGAGCAGGTTGAAGAAGCAAGCAAACAAATCTTTGACCCAAATACTATTTGGTTAGAAGCAATGCAGTATGCGGATTATGTTGAGCAGTTGGCTAAGCATTTGCAAGAGGACCATGGACCTGATTGCAACAGTGCAATAGCAGAGCAGTTGATTAACCTTTCTGCCTCGTTCAAAGAGATGGGCGAGGGAGCATTACAAGCGATAGATGAAACGGAGAACATGGATGGCGAACAGTAATCAAGAAACATTATCTATCGGTTGGTGTGACAACGGTATGGTGGATGGCAAGTTTGCCGAAGGCATCATGTACACCACGGTGACTGCACCTACTCACAAGATGGCAATTAACAATGCCTTGCGAGTACAAGGTAATCAGATTGGCAGGCAACGCCAAGCCCTGCTTGACATGTGGTATGACAAAGTAAAGACAGACTGGTTGTTATGGGTTGACTCCGACATCGTACTTACGACAGAAGTTCTTGGCATGCTATGGAAGATAGCCGATAAGAATACAAAGCCAGTTGTATGCGGTACTTACTTTATCTCTAAACAGATGGAGTCATCACTCATGCAACCTATGCCTGCTTTGTTTACTGAGGTAAGTGAATTTGAAATTAGATACCTTCACCCTTTACCTAAGGATGAAGTAGTAAAGGTTGATTGTGCAGGCTTGGGTCTTACCCTTATGCACCGTAGCGTTGTACCTAAGTTGCGGGCTGTATCACCTGACTACTCTGTCTTTGCTGAGAAGGAAGGGTTGGGAGATAAGTTTGTTGGCGAGGACATTGTGTTCTTCCGCAACCTAAAGAAGGCGGGCGTTGATGTGTATGCACACACAGGTGCCATTGTTAAACACATGAAGCGCTTTGCCTATGATGAGAATTTCTATGCGTTGTATTGGCAAGCAGCAGCAGTAGCAGAGAGGCAGACAAATGGTGACACAACAAAAGAGTAACAAGCGTAGAGGCGCAGCCTTTGAGATTGACTTGGCTGATTGGTTTGTTGAAGGCGAGTATGATGCTCAACGCTTACCTCGTGCTGGTCGCAATGACATAGGCGATGTCTTTCTTAAGACAGTAAATGATTCGTATGTGATTGAGGCAAAGGCACCACGGCGTGACGGCAAGATAGATTTATCTGGCTGGATTCGTGAGGCTCAACTTGAAGCAGAGAACTATCGGATTGCTAAGAAGTTACGGATAGCACCGACCGCTTTAGTTATTATCAAGGCATCTAACAAGGGTATTGAGGAGGCTTATGTAGTTCAAAGGCTTAGTGATGCTCTTGCAAAACTCTAAGCATGACCTTGGCAAGGTGCTTGAACACTATGGCTTTGACCTACCTCAAGGTAAGCGTGGTTGGGTAACAGTACGGTGCGCTTTCCATGGCGACAGAGTAAAGTCTGCTCGTCTTAATACAGAAAACGGTGGGTTCCGTTGCTTTGGTTGCGACATGGCAGGTGATGTGTACTCAATTATTATGAAGAAAGAAGGGGTTACTTTCAATGAGGCTAAGCAAATCGCAGAGAGAATTACTGGCGAGAGCAACGGAGAACTACGCACAAAACATAGCGGAGATTCTTCCGTATCTACAGAGTCGCGGTATAACAGAGGAGACGGCGCGTACCTTTCACCTCGGCTTCGTAAGCAATCCTGAGGTTGGACATGAACCCTATGTCGGGAAACTTAGTATCCCTTACATCACTCCTGCTGGTGCTATTGACATACGCTTTCGTTCACTTGGTATAGATACAGCAGGACCGAAATATCTGTCACGACCAGGTGCATCAACCCACATCTATAACATCAACGCACTCAACAGAGATGACGATGCATTGATTGTATGTGAAGGTGAATTAGATACTGTTGTTGCTACACAAGCAGGGTTCACAGCAGTTGGATTGCCAGGGGCTAACAACTGGAAACCTTTTTACTCTCGTGTTCTTGCTGACTGGGATAAAGTTATCTTGCTATGTGATGGTGACAATGCAGGCAGAGAGATGGCTAAGAACTTAAGTCGTGAACTAGACAATGTGTTTCCTGTGTTCATGCCCGAAGGTCAAGATGTAAATGATGTATACTTACAAGAGGGTGCAGAAGGATTACGCAGACGAGTAGGGGTATAAGTGGAACCAATTCGCCAAGTTCACGGTGATGGTATACGAGAACAGGTGATGGCTACTAAACTGTCAGAGATTTATCCTTGGAAGTTTTATGACACGCCACGCTTTTACTTTACCGATTTCCACATCACTAAACTGCATGACCATGGGCGAGAGAACTACATTGGTGACCTTGAATTAAAGTGGCTTAAGTCAGATAGTTCTAAGCCAGCCATCTTTCCTTTTAATAAACTACAACAGATGTTAATAGCACCACCATACACAGATGGTGTTGATTGCTTTCATCGTATCTGCTTTCGTTTCTCTGATGGCTTGTTAATTATTCCAGCGCGTGAACTTGGTAGTCTCATACCAGTCTTTCATACCCGTTGGGATACACAAGAGCGAGACTTAGTTGTGTTCGTGCATGCATCAGATTATCCACAATACTGGGTTCCCCAAATTGTAAATGAGGAATAATGACAGAAAAAGAATTACTATGGGAAACTGTATACAAGTGTGCTCGCCTGAGTGCATCTCGTTGTGTTCGTATCCATAACAATCTTGTTACAGCAGATGATGTATACCAACACCTTAACCTTTGGGCAGTAGAACATTGGCACAAGATTGAGGAGTGGGAGTCGCAGGATTCTCTTATCTTTAAACTCAAGCGCACATTTAATAACGAGTCACAGAAGTTTGCCGCTAAAGAGAGAGCACACCGCACAAAATCTACGCCAACGGATTCTTTCTATTACACACATGAGATTCTTCAAGAGTTATTGAAAGATGTATGGGAGTACACCAACTGGGTTGAGTCTACTGTGCACCGCGATGGTGAGTTCATTAGTAAGAGCAGTAAACCTAGCGAAGGATTCAATCGTGAGGCTATGCTAAGTGATGTGTCTTTCGGTCTTAAGAAAGTACCAGAGCAAGATAGAATTTTATTGAAGCGCAGATTTGCAGAAGGTGGCACGGACATAGATGCCCTTGCCCTTGAGTATTCCATTAGCGATGAGGCTATGCGTAAGCGTGTCTCTCGTGCACTTACTAAGTTGCAAGAGCGTGTCGGTGGTGAGCAACCTCAATGGAATAACCGTAGATATAAAAAAGTAGATAAGGAACAGTAATGATAATTGGATTAAGTGGATATGCACAATCAGGCAAAGATGCAACGGCTAACTTGTTGTGTCTTAATTACGAATACGAACGGCGTGCATTTGCTGACCCAATTCGTACTGGTATCTATCGCCTCAACCCTTGGGTCTCTGCATCCAATCGCGTTGCTGAATTAGTAGATGAGTATGGTTGGGATACAGCAAAGCATAACCCTGAGGTGCGCCGTCTGATGCAGGTGTTTGGTACTGAGGTAGGTCGCAAGATGTTTGGCGATAACTTCTGGATTAAGACAGCACTCAAAGATTTAGTTGGTACTGAACGCATTGTTATTAGTGATGTTCGTTATCCTAATGAGGCTGATGCAATCAAAGCGTTGGGCGGTACCATGTGGCGTATCAACAGACACAACCATCCCGCAGTTAATGGTCATGCATCTGAGCATGCGATGGATATGTATATGTTTAATCATGTTATCTATAACGATGGAACACTTGATGACTTAAGTGATGAAGTGTTCATGCTTGCTAAAGAACTTGACTTAGATAAATAAACTGTCTTAATACATAGAGAAACCCACCAGAGACAGGAGAGTATCTGATGGGTTTTTCTATGCCCATCAACCCTATGCGCTTCCCCTACACATGGGCTGATGAACAGTCGTACTATAAACCTGCATGCGTTGGGTCTGCAACTTCTATACCCAACTCCTTACGAATCTTGGCTCGCATTGGTGGTGTTGTACCACCCCATACTCCCCATCTTTCTGAGGCTATGCCCCACTCAAGACATGCTTCCATGGCTGGGCAGTCGGTACACATGCGGGTGAACATGCGCTCCTCATCGGCGCTGAATAGTTCCTTGGCTGGGTAAAACACCTCGGTATCTACGCCTTCGCATACTGCACCCTTAAACAAACTTGGGTTGTATCTTAAGATATACTGTATGAGACCACGCTTACGATTGTTGCGTGGATTGGTGGTCTTTCTAAGTAACTTGTGGTATTTAATTTCCATGTCTTAATACCAACCCTTGGCTAACCAATGAGCGTATGCTCTACATACTCCGCCTGTTTTTCCATAGTGTCTATCTATGTAAAGCAAGCCAGCATCTACTTGGTGGTAACCATTAGGGGTTGGTTTTATTTTTAGAATTTTCCATGTCTTAAGTTGTAACTGTGCTATACCTGAGGCACCACTTGATTTATTGACAGCCTTCGGTCGCCAGTTAGATTCCTTTGTCCACAATTCATAAAGGCAAGGGTACTGTTCAAGTTTATCTTGCTTGGCAAGTTGGTCTATGGCATAGCGTTGGTAATCGTTCTGATAGTAAGCAACTAACCTGCCATGTGGTGGCATGATTACCTCCTGAACTGGTGTCTTAAGAACGAATAACAATCCGAATACTATGGTCGTTACAATCCACAGTCGGGCATGAGGGTGTATCAGTCGGGTGAAGTTAGGCATTGGCTTCTAGTTCCTTCTCTGCTCGGTCATGCAAGTATGTATCTATTGCTCGTTCTTCTTGTTCTAGTTGTGACTTAAGACACACATCACATTTCTCATACATATAGTGCATGGTGCGTGGGTTCTTAACTACTGCGCCACAACCTAAGCATTGAATCATAAAGGTAGTCATCAGTACTGCTCCTTTACTTCCACTTTGGTGTGTGCCTTGGCAAAGTCCAGCGTGTGATACAACCTGTTGTTCTCATCATCATCAGCCCAGTCGGGTGAAGATACAAAGCGTGCCTCACTATCAAGCCATGTTGTTTCGTACCCATCATGGCTATCCCAATGCAAGATAACTCTATACTCCACACCATCACGAATAAAGGTTATGTCTTTATCGTATGCTGTTTCTGTCTTAAGTACTGCTCCTACCTCTATCATTGTCTGTCTCCTGTCTTTAGTTTGTTTTCGTACTGCACCATTATGTCATGCCAAAAATCAAAGTCTTTGTTATTGGTCGTGGCGTTGCGTTGTTCTCTTGCCCGTCTTGCTAAGGCGCGAGCCGTTATCTGTGATGGTAGGCAAGGCACACAGTACGGATAGTTGTTACCCGCTTCTTCTTGTACCTGCCCTTGACTATCTGCCCATGCGGTGTCATCTTCATCAAGATTACCTTGACATTTGTGACATGAATACTCAGCCATTAGTTACCTTCTGTCTTAAGTAACAATTCATTTTGTTTATCTAAAAAGTTACTTAATGCTTCGGTAATTTCTTCTTCTCTGCCGATGAACTCACCATCACCTGCATATCCATACTCCCACTCGCGGGTTTCTGTATTGTAAATAGAGCCTTTGTTAAAGACTTGTTCCTCTGTGTCTATGTCTATGTTCCAACGATTTGTTTCTTCGTCAAAGACAATCGCATAGTGGTATCGTCTACTCATTGTTCTTCTCCTGTCTTAAGTACTGAAAGCAAAGCCTCAAGGTGGTCAAGAGCCTGTTGCTTACGCTTATAGTTGGTACCTAACATTTGGTTAGCCTTCTTAAGTGTGCTCCCATTACGGGTCATTTTCATACCTGTCTTAAGTTCTAACTTAATCCATGATACGAGGCAGATGAGGACATACAAGTCCACACCCACCCCTCCTGCGCTGGTCATCTCGCCGTTCTCGTTAAAGTCCATGTGCTTATGACCTGTTGTTAGTGCTTCTAGTGTGCGTTCGGGTAGCATTAGTTATCTCCTGTCTTAAGTACGAAGTTATCTCCGTAATCGTTTGCTTGTGTAAGTATCCAGCCTTCACGCTGTAACTTTTCAATCTCGTACTCATACTCTTTTGCTGTGCTGAATAACCCATTGAGTAACCAGCGTGTTGTTTCACCTTGCTTTGTTGCTTTAATTGCCATGATGTTCTCCTGTCTAGTTGGTAGTACTACTTTGCCACCTGTTGGCATAGTAGGTCAAGCATTTGTAGTGTGATGTTGGTCACTTAGTAGGGAAGTAACACTCTGTCATTGTATTAAGACAGAAGTGGTCGTCTACCCACCAGACATGACCTGCGACCCACCAGATACCAGCGAGTGCAATCATGGTTGGAATAATGACGAGCACTATCCATCCTCGGCGTGTTAGTTTCATTTCAATCCTTTCGTTGCAAGGCTTGATGCAATCAAACGCAAAATCTTTTTGTCTTTATCGCTTAAGACATAATCTTGTGCATGTTGGCATTGGTCAAGGGGGATAAGGCAGTCTCCGCAAATGGTTGCTTGAATCCTTGAGTGAAACTCCGATAACTTTTCCGTTACATAATTTTTGCATGTTGTCTTGTGTTGGTCATAGACATAAGCATCACAGACCACACAATTATTGTTTATGTCGTAAGTCACGATGCCACCGCCGTAAGTTCTGTCTTAATAACTGAGAGTGCTTGGGTGAGGGTCTTGATTGTTTTGATGTCAAGATTTTCAATCTTTTCCCATGAGTAAACCTGCTCGCCAGTCACTC
>Ga0114976_10000736_pt1 | contig 20551 bp, 28 predicted proteins | sample S_130805_EF_Meta_FD_87319 | JGI IMG/M metagenome (GOLD analysis project Ga0114976, IMG submission 87319) | Freshwater microbial communities from Lake Simoncouche, Canada to study carbon cycling - S_130805_EF_MetaG | ecosystem: Environmental > Aquatic > Freshwater > Lake | place: Lake...
ATGAGCAAGATGGGTGTAGCTCCTTGTAATGAACCAGATGGTTTGGAAATTGTTATGCCTGTTAAGGGGCATGACGTTGAAGCCTTCCATGATAAGGCAATTAACTTGTTTGCTTATTTCAAAACCATTCCAACTCTTGTCAATGCAACCCCGCAAGACGTAACCCTTCTCAACAGCATCAAGAATAAAAATGTTTTATTTTCTAATGATGACTATAAATTTACTGGGGACAATGTATCTAAAGTAGTCATGGGAGGCATACCATACAACATTGATTCTAATGTATTTTCAGACGAAATCTCTGCTGAAGCAAAAATCATTCTTCAAGGTGGAATTATATTAAATTTTAATATCGGTGGAGTGGAAGTTGCCGCAAGCCGAGAAACTATCAATTACTCCCCTTATACCAAGAAGAAACTGTGCGAAACACTGAATAATGTTGCAAGTGACTTGATTAAGAAGGGGAATGACTCTTTCAACGATTGCAAAACTTTGTGGGACGCAAAGTGCATGTATCGTGAAATCTTTGATTACTACGGCAAACTTTACGCCTTGCGCCATTTCTTTGTCAAAAAACTGGCTTTTAATGGCAAACATATTGACAGTGCGAACTTTATTTCGTCTGCCAACGCAGAAGATGTTCGCATCAATACGTATTCCAAAACAAATTCGTTTAGGAGAAAAAACAAGGTTAGGATGAACGCAACTGATGTCATTGCTGCTCATCACAAAAATATGGTAGTGGAGAATGACTTGAATTTACAATCTGGCATCTTGAATCGTGTCGTTGGTTTGATTGAAGGCGACAAGAAGATGGAAAATGTTTTTGTTGTTTCTTTCAAGGATGCCGCAATTAAAGCTCAGTGGTTGATTGATACCGCTTTTGATGGCGAGATTACCCCGATTAGTGCGCTGACCAAAGAACCATTGTCGAAGTATTATCCTTCCACCGCTTCCTCAAGCGTAGGCATCGCCAAAAACAATAAACATACCAGTAAGGAATTTTTATTTAATTTTAATATGACTGGCTCAAGCTGGAGTCATAAAAACTCTGACTATTTCACCTTGACCGATGTGAACATGGAAACCGATTCTGGAGTCTATATTATTATTGATAAGTTTTGCGTCAGGAACAATTCTGGAACTTTCTACAATCCGAGCGGTCTACACGCCTTGCAAACGAAACTAGCTGATATGGGTATCACTATTCCCAACGTCTATGGATTCAAAATCGCCAGAGAAGCTGAAGTATTGAAGAACAAGGGAATGGTTAGCATCTGGCAATGGTTGTCTGGTGAACTGCAAAAGCACTTTGCAAAGCATCCAATTAAGATGGAGCAGATTGCTAATTATTTGTTGGCAAAGGAGTTGCGGGGCAACTATGAAGATACTTGCGTCCAAACCTGCGAAGATTTCTTTAAGAAGTCAAGTCTTTCCAAAAAGAATGACCTTATGATTGCTTTTAGTCACCTGTCCAAAGTTCTGGCAGATGGAAACGACAAGATTGAGAAAATTTACAATCTGGCAAATACTGCTGGAATTGACTGCACAAAGTTTAAGCCAAGTTACGATGTCAAGAGTGAATTTGCCGCACTCAAAGAAAAGTATTCAATGATGTTTATTTTGTGCAAGCATACCAGTTATTCCGAAATTGCTAAAAACGTAATTAACGCTATGGAAACCTACATCAATTTGGTCAACGAAGTTTGAACAGTCTTTGTTGACTCCCGAAAGGGGAGAGGTAACGGCGTGATGAACCTTTACCTCTCTTATCTTTAAATTAAAGTAAAATTATCTCATCAAAAAAAACAAAAAAACACTTGACGGCAAACTGAAATACCTATACTATATTAATATATGAAAAACAACATTATCTCCCACAACTTAACTAACAACTCCCTCGTTATTGTTTATTCTAATGACAAGGGTTTCAATACCAAGATTGTCGAAAGCTCCCACCCGAACTGGAGTCAAGTCTTGACGGCATACAAGCAGGGTAAATACGATGAAGTCGTTGCCTTGATTGATGTCAAAACGGCTATCAACAAGAAGTTTGATGGTAAGTTCACTATCGTTGGTGAAACTGTCCATTACAACGGTCAAGAGGTCAGTGGCTACCTATTTGAACGCATCATCTTTTTTATGCGTAATAATTTGCCATTTGAGCGTTTGGTTAAGTTTGCTGACAACCTTTACCAGAATCCCTCTAATCGCGCTCGCCAAGAACTTTACAAGTTCCTTGAGCATAAGAATATGCCCATTACTGAAGATGGTTGCTTCCTTGCCTACAAGGGGGTTCAGAATGATTTCTGGAGCATTACTGGCGGCAGTATCAAGGTCTTGAAGGGTAAAGTGAACGATAAGGGTCAGATTTACAATGGTGTTGGCGAGGAAATTGTTGTGGATAGGGGTGATGTTGATGACAACTGCAACAACACTTGCAGCAAGGGTATCCATGCTGGCAGCGTGTCTTATGCAACCAGTTTTGCTGGTAATGGCGGCAAGATTATGGTGGTAAAGATTAATCCCAAAGACTGCGTGAGCGTTCCTACGGATTGTAATGGACAGAAACTCCGCGCTGCCGCTTACACAGTCATTGGCGAGGAATACCGCTCATTGAGTGATGTGCGCGACATTAACTACGACAAGGGTGAATTGTTCTCCCCTAACGAACAGGCTTCTGGTTGGGAGCAGGGGTATGAAGATGGCGAGCATGACGCTAAACTTGGGCGCACTTCTCAACCTTACTCTAACGATGAGGAGTATGTTAAAGGATACGTTGCGGGTTGGGATGACGTTAATGCTGAATTAGCTAGTTGTGAAGATGAGTGTGGGTGCTGCAAGGCTGAAAACGTAACTGAACCCAAACAAGGCACAACGGACGCAAAATTCGTTAAAGTCTTTAATGAAGCCTACGAAGAGGGTTATGACGATGGTTATACAGATGGTTTGTTTGAAAGCAACCCTATCGTTGTGGGGAAACCCAACGTGGCTAAAGTTAAGCCTGCCAAAAAACAGGTCTTGAAACGAGACAAGAGTGGTCGTTTTTGCTCCTAAAGGAGCGTTGAGGGGGTAGTGGGGAGAACAAACTGAGTGCCAGAGAGTAATATCTTTGGCACTCTTTTTTATTTAATTTTAATTACATTTGTTTTTTTCGGGACAAGGGAGAGGTGTATCTGACAAAGGGACAAAGATGGTGCTTTTGGTGCAGATAGTCTCCTTACCATATATACAAACATACAAATTATTTGTATATTTGTGTTTTATTTTATATGTGGAAAACGTCTTTCACGATGTGTGTTTTTATTCAAAAATTACACGTTTGGGCAGGGTGCGATTTTGATTGCCAAAACGGAGTGCAATAAGGGTCAGGTATTGAAAGTGCATTGTAGGGCATCCTAGAGGGTGTTTTAAAATTGAATCCATTCTAGCTTAAATAAGCAGAGGCATTTTTGATTGAATTTTGGGATAAGTTTTGTAAATTTGAAAAAAAAACACCCCCACTAAACCCTTTAAAATCAAGGGTTTGCACAAGATTTTCTTGACAAACTCAAAAAAAGGCGTATGTTGTTCTATGTGAGTATCTTACATCACATTTTAAACTGTCAAACCAAACAAGTATTTTTGTTGGTTTTTATCAGAAAGGAGGAACAGAGTAAAGATAGATGAACATTAAGGAGGTGAGGGTAAAGAAAGATACAATAAGTTAGTATAAGATTGTTGTATTATTAATTTAATTAGAATGGGTTGTCTGCCAAATCTATTTAAATAAAATTAAAATTAGAATCTTCAAAAACCCCAATGTTTTCTATGTTTTTTATGATAATTTTGTTTGTTATTTGTATCGTTTTGTGGTTATCTTGGAGGAAATCATTAGAGTAAAAAAATTAAATCTAATTATATTAAATTAAAATTAAGCCAAATCTAATTATATTAAATTAAAATTAATTAAAATTAAAAACCCCTTGACGGGGGCAGAAAAAGTAGTATATTATGGTTATGAATTACAACATATCAACGCATCCCTTACCTATAAATTGGTTCAATTCAAAAATGTCTCATGCAATCACTTTGGGACAAAATGAAAAAATTATAAAAAATACAATAAGAGAAAAGTATCCTGAAAATAGTGTGTGTGTTAAAGTTGATGGAATAGATAAAAATTCTATGAAAATTAATAGATTATCAGTTACTTTTGTTGGTGATTTTGTAAAAACATCATACAGCACATACCTTGTTCGCCGCAGAATAGATATTTTTAAATCTTATGAATTCAAAAATGGAGTTGCTATTCATTCAAAAATCTTTGATAAAATTGCTTTTTGTGGATTGCCTTTTTCTATACTTGACATTAGAGAGAAGCTAGATTATATTGATTATATCTTGCATCAGGTAAGAGCCGCAGGGCTAGAATAATCATGTTAAATATAAAAGAAATGGCAGAAAAATACAAAGAGCAGTATAATGCAGCATATAATACTCTCTCCCCTGAGCATAAAACGAGAGTTGATAAAATAAAAAACAATGAAAGCGTTGGAAGAAGTGTGGTTGAATGGCATGACCGCTGGATAAAAGAAATATGCACAAAGGTAGAAACTGCCTGTGAACCAAAACTGAATGAAATAAAGCCTAAATAAAGCTAAAATTGAATTGTTTTTTTTGTAAATATAGTTTTCTCCCGTTTTTTTTAAAACCCCGAAATAACGAAGGGAGGGAAAATGGAAGAAATCCTATAAAAATAATTAAATAAAATTAATTAAATAAATAAACATGCGGGGTAACTTGAGGGGGACATGCGGGGGGCGGCGACCCCCCGCGCAACCCCCTGATTTTAAAGGATTTACAGAGATTCCCGCCGATTAATAAAGAATCCAATGTAATTATATTAAATTAAAATTACATTTAAATGTTTTAAAAGGTGTTGACAAAACAAGAAAGTCTGGTAAGGTAAGTGTAGTTAATTGAATTTGTTCTAATTAAAAAAACAAAAAAAGATTTGACACTAAACTGAAACCCTGATAAATTACTCATATGACTGAAACATTATTCCAAGACATTGTTGGTCAGGATGCCGCCAAAAAGAAATTGTCGTTCTACCTGAAGTCCTATACATCAACCCGCATCATGCCTAATTTGATGCTCTGCGCCCCAAAGGGTCAGGGAAAGTCAACTATTGCGAAAGAAACCGCAAAAGGGTTGGTCAAGTTCAATGAGGAAAACAAGATTGAACTAAAGGAGGATGGCGTGACGCCCCGCAAAAAAGCCTTTGTGGAAATCAACGCCAGCACCATTAAGAGTGTGAAGCAATTCATCAACTCTGTGGTTATCCCGCATGTGGTGGACAAGGATGTGACCATTTTCATTGATGAGGCGTCAGAGATTAGCAAAGATGTGACCATGAGCCTCCTCACTATGCTTAACCCTAACCCAACAAACAAAAATACCTTTGTTTATGATGATTATGCTTGTGATATTGATTTTTCTCGCCAGACCTTCATTTTCGCGACGTCAGAGTCTCACTCTGTCTTTGCGCCCCTGATGGACAGGTTGACCCGCATTGATTTGGAGGATTACACCCACGAAAACCTTGCGGAAATTCTTCGCAAGTCAAGCAAAGAAATCACCTTCAAGGATGAGGTCGAGTTGATGGTGGCGTCCACTTTGCGCGGCAATGCGCGTCAAGCTGTAAAGCGTTCCAACGAAATCAAGGCATATCTGTGCGGAAACAAGACGTTTGGCATGAAGGAATGGATGGATTTGCGAAACGTGTTGAGCATCCTGCCCAATGGTTTAAGCCCCATTGAGCTTAACCTGATGCGCTACATGAAGGATGCGCCAGAAGGGTCAAGCCTCACCAACCTTGCCGCCAAGACTGGGTTGAGCCGAGATGCAGTTCAGAAAGATTACGAAATCTTCCTCCAGAAGCTAGGTTTCATGGAGATTACTTCGGGCAAAGGTCGCACCATCACCTCCAAAGGATTAAATTACCTAAAAGAGTTGGATAACCCAAACTTCCTCTTGACGGCATGTGAAAGTGTGCTATGATTAGAGGGTAATAGAGAACAACAAACAAAATAGCTGATTGATTATATGAATGTAGCAAAGAAAATTACACGAACGGGCGCAGGACGCACAAAGGGTTCATACTCGTTCGTTAAGATTACATTGAAGGAGTTGGTTGCAAAGTTTGCAGACCAATCCACTCACATTGTAGTGTCCCGCAAGTTTGCGGAGGCAGTGGGGTTTGACAAATGCACATCTGCACCCGCCAACACAATCACGAACTCCATCGTGGGCGAGACACCTGAGACTGCCGCAAAGGTTACTGTGGTAGAACTCTGATAACATTCAACCAAAACAATAATAATAATATATAATTAATATGTATAAAAATATGCCCTATCACTATTGGCGTGTTCACAAGGAAGCAGTCAACCAAATCTGGGATTCTTCTTCAGATTCTTTTCGTGAAGATGTTTCTCTTGATGTAGCTAACACTGGATACAGCTTCAGTAAGTTTGTTGAGCTTGTTGGCAAGTTGGCAAGCCAAAAGTTTAATAATCCATATTATCACTTGAATGATAAATATACTTTCAAGTATAATGATTAAGTAGTTTGACAAAATTAGCACCCCCCGCGTAAGGGGGTGCAATTCAACAGGTTGCGCTTGTAGCTCAGTTGGATAGAGCATCTGCCTTCTAAGCAGAGGGTCGTGGGTTCGAGTCCCGCCAAGCGCACCATTTAATAGATTGGCGATGTGGCGATGTGGCGATGTGGCGAAATGGCAGACGCACGGGACTTAAAATCCCGGGACTTTAAAAAGTCGTGTGGGTTCAAGTCCCGCTATCGCCACCAATTTACTGACCCTTAGCTTAATTGGTTAAAGCAGCAAACTCATAATTTGTTGAGTGTCGGTTCAAATCCGACAGGGTCAACCAATTTTAGTATTTGACAAATATAGAAAATATAGTATATTTGTTATAGTGATTGCGGGATAGCGCAGGGGCAGCGCGGCTGGCTCATAACCAGTAGGTCGTTGGTTCGATTCCAACTCCCGCTACCAATTTTAAGTTGACATCTAATTAAAAATACAATATATTACTAACATGAATGATAACTCTGTAATGGTATTAAATCCCTACTTCAACGGCAACTGTTGGGTCTTTGATGACGCCGCAAACAACTTAAAGGCTGAGGCATTTGTCTTTGGTATGTCAGAGATGATTAGCTTTGTTGTAGATAAAAAGAAAATCCCTAACGCCAAGAAAGGATTTAGGTTGGTATTCTCTAAGAATGTTATGCCAAAGTATGACTTGAAGCTAGAGTGGAGTCACTCAGATTGTGGGGGCAACTGGTATAAGTCTAATGAGACAAAAACAATGGGGTGGTTGTGTCCTGCTTTGTTCAAATACTTTACCTTTGCACCAGAACAAATCTATATCTTTATTGAACCATTAAAAAATAAATAAATATGAATCAATTCTTCATTGGAGATAGGGTAACCTACATTGGCTTTAAAGCAACAATCTGCTCTAGTGCAATCTTTGGGCAAGTTCCAGATGGTGCAAGATTTTATTGTTATCTTGTTGAGTTTGATAAAATAAACTCTGCCTTAGGCAAAAAGCAACTAGTCTTTGAGAATAGCGAACTCTCTTATGGCTCAACTATGGCGACCATCAACGAGAAATTTCTTGAGAAAATTGTTTGACAAGAACTTTTTTTCTGATACATTGTTTATATGTTAAAACTATATCCCAATACGAACGCAACACTCGCAATACAAAACTATGGTTCAGGATGTCTCATGGTTTTGCGCGGCGGCAAAAACGAAATTAACCTTCTGTTCAATGCCTTGTTTAATCTTCGCGCAGTTGACAACACTCGCTTAGATTTCAATGAAATGGAGGATGAAGCAACATGCTGGACAACAGAAGAAAAAGTTGAAAAGTTTTTTGTTAATTTTTCTTTACATCGTCTTTTGAATCGCGGTCACACCTGTGACGGTCTTACCCGTGGTGTGGCAGAAAAACAAGGCAAGGATTTGTTCCAAAACTTTTACGACAACCACCGCGAAAGTCGCTCCTTGTATCATTATGGTTCTCCTGCCAACAACGATTTCTACTCACTTGGCAAGATAACTGCTGAACGCCCAGACAACGATTTCAAGGACAAGGTTCTTGGATACGCTTTCAAGGACAAGGAGGAGAGGGGAGAAAAAGTTTGATTATTTTAATTGTTTTTCTTGCCATAGCTTTGAAAGTGTGGCAAGATATTAGAAGTTGATGAGCTTGCTACTTGACAAACTTGAAAAACTTGATAATATGTCTTTAGTTAATTAAGTTCTAGGTTACAATGAGGGAGCAAGGGGAAAGTCACTAGGTGAGTGGATACCACGTTTGTAACTGAGTAAGGATACCTGAGCTAGCGACCTGATTAGCCTAGAATTTAGTTAATAATTTTAATGACTAAGCGGCAGAACCTATGCAACTAGAGAGGGAGCCGATAGTTTCCGAGAATCGCTGATTGTAGCATATCTCATAAAGGTATGTCCCCGCTGTTGCAAGCCAATTAGAGATGATGGCGGAAATGATTTTTAGTGTTTGACATTGGATTAAGATAGTGTAATAGGGCCATGCCAAATAGGATCAGGTGAAATACGATGATCTCAGATAAAATTCGATGCGAAATAGAGTTCGCGGAAATACCATAAGCAATTCAAATAGAGCTAAATATAAGAGTTTATAGAGGTTGTTTAAGATTAACTAATGGTTAAAGTTGTAAGTGGTTGATTTGCAAGGGGTTAGGCGGGGGACCGTGCAAGTCGTTGATATGTAAGGGGTTACAGGGGGGGCCCCATAACCCCCTGATATTCAAGAGGTTATGAGAGAGCTCAATCCTTCCATTCGCCAACGGCTCTTAGGAGTGCTTCGCAGAGTTGGGATGGAGTTGAATTAAACAAGCAACAAACTTCCACCGATAACCACTTTTCTTCAATGCGTCCATATAGATTTGTCAGCATTGAAATCTGAACAGAGAGCGCCTGCTTCTTTATCAACGGAATGATTGCATCATAAGAATTTAGCCAGTCAGGCATTTGGCTTGAAATGGCAGTCCACATTTTTCCATCTACCACGCGATATTCCTTGTAGCGTAATTCTCTGCGATGGTCGTCAACTTGCGTCCAGTCGTCCATTGCTCCAAGACATTTGATTTGTTCAATAGTATTCATAATTTTAGAGTTTCTTGTATTCCTTCCACATTATGTCATTTAAGCAATAAAAAGAACCATGATTTTTAAACATTGGGTGAGTCACCACTTTCTTTTCCAACTCATCGACATATTCATCAGTAACCTTTTCCCACCCAACAGAGGCGCACTGAAACCACTCTTTTCCAACGCGCACACAATCATGGACAGAGAGTGAACGCATTTTGCGAGCTAGGAACAACGGGCTTTCTTTGCCGCTGCCATAGTTGAACATCGCGAAAACTTCCTCAAGAACTTCTGCGACGGTGGCACTTTCAGACGAGTGATTGAACTGGCAACCACCGTCTCCCAGATAATTTACGAACACGTTGTATTTCATGTAGGTATAGTGTGAGCTATTTAAACTGTTTTGTCAAGGCGATAAGTGCAGAAGTGACCTTTCTTTTCGCGCACAACTGGCAAGTCGAGAACAACATTGCGCTGAAAAGTTCCCTTGCTCGTGTAGCCGTCTTGCTTAACATCGCGGCGAACTGTGATAAACGCAACCCCATTGTCAAGGAGTAAATCGTTAATCTTTGCAAGAATCTCAACTTGCTCAGGCAAGCTAACCACATTCAAGACATAATTGCAAGTGATGAATGAGTATTTGGCGCGGAGAACTTCCTCGTTTGGGAAGTAAAACGGGTCATACTTTTCCATGCAAAGAATGTCGGCGTCATTGCCGCGCCCACAACCATAGTCGAGTTGCCCGCCGAAACGTATTCCGATAAGGTATAGGTATTCCATTGGAGCAGAGAGCTTGTTCCGTTTGATGGCAGTTTGATGAGATTTGTTGTTCGTCATGTAGGTAAGATACGAAATCTGAGCAAAGAGGTCAAGGGAATTTTGTTAATTATTTAATATTTCGTAAAGTGTTGATATTCAAGGAGTTACGCGGGGGGCCCCCATAACCCCCTGATATTTAAGGGGTTAGGCAAGCTAGGGGTAAGTCCTTGTCGAGAATCTAGAATCTTACGGAACGGGGCATGAGCCCCTTGTCCCCCTAACCGCCCAAAAAGACCCGCGCAGAGCGCAAGCCCAACCTATTTCCCCATTGGGTCATAGGAAATTATTGCTTGATAAATTCAAATTTTGTTTCTCCATTTGTAGGATTGACCGTATATTTGGCTACACCTTGCGAGATCGCCTGTTGCCTGTCCTGACCTCTAGCCACAAGAACTCCCAAAGAGAATGCAAAAGCGAAAGTAACTATAAACAAGGCAACAACGCCTAAGTAAGGGTAAGAAGATTCTTTATTCATATAGATAAGATATTAAATTTCGGTGGCGGTGTCAAGGAAGGTTTGCATTTATCTTTTAAATTTTAGTTGTTTTTCGCTCCACCAAAAAATCCATTTCATTTGTAAATTGGGAAAGTAAAAACAAAGCGTAGAGATATTTATAATTCCATCAATAATCCCCAAGACGGAACAAATTATCCAACCTAACCAAATTAATGCAAACGGCGGACTATTTTTATTTTTAAATGTTCTTATAAGGGTGTTATTCATATAGATAAGATATTATATTTTGTTGGTGGCGTCAAGGATTATTCCTTGCTATTTTTAATGGCGCGTTTTGCCGCTGACGAAGGTTTGACCCCATCTTCATACCATTGCATGTAGCAACAGTCCTCTAAATCGTCACTAGTCAAGCCGCAAAGCGCAGAGATGTTTTTGTCAACTTGATTCTTCCATTGCTCGAATGTTATTTTCATATTCAGAGTTTAGCAGTTAAAATTGAATTGTCAAGCATACGATAAAAAACAATTTCCATCCTGTCAGAATTCCAGCAGGAGAATACAAACTTGCGACCATCATAAGTCAAGACTTTTTTAGTTAATTTTTTAACTTCATCCCAACCAGATATAGGGAAGGAAAGGAATTCCCGCGCCACATCAGGGCGCAAAGAGTATTGAACTGCGATTTCGTTGGGCAAGATTGTTGCTTTCATATAGATAAGATACTATATTCTGGAGGTATTGTCAAGGATTTATTTTCTGCCGAAAAAATAGGATTGCACCTGACACATATCTTTGTAAGTGGAGAACGACAAGTCGCTCTTGGTAAGATTTTGTGACTTAAGGTAAGCCAGATAGAGACGATACATTCTTTGTTTCATAGTGGTGATAAGATATTACATTCCAGCGGCGGTGTCAATGTTTTTTTATTAAAAGTTTAGTTTAGGTAAGTGCTTCACTATCAAGGACTTGCGGGGCCCCCCGCGTAACCCGTTGGTATTCAACGACTTACGCCGAGAGTTTAGGGCGTGGCTGAGTAGATCAAAAGCATAAGGTATAGCAAGGCAATTGCCCAGACAATTCCGGCAGCTAGCAAGAGTTGCGCCAACAAGATTAGTTTTGAGCTTTTGATTCCCATAAAATTGATCCTTCGCAAGATATTTTAATTAGCTTGCCTTTTGCAACTAGCTTTTCTGCAAACTCCATTGCCGAGTCGAAACTTTCCCGCGCAGAGAGCGAGAGAAATTCAACGTCAAAAACAGACTGATTGTTTTCTATGATGTGGGCGCAGTAAATTTTCATATTCAAATTGTAGAGAATTTAGGGGAGTTTGTCAAGAGAAAGAGATTTGAAAAAAATCACGCAAAACAAAACAACGATAGCTATCAAAATGATGAAAGACATAAATTTTAGTGCGTCTTGTAATTGATATTGGCGCAAGACTTGCTCCAACAGGCGCGGCAATCTCGGCACTCGTTATTTTGTTGTGATGCAGGGCAGGTAAAACCCTCTTTTGAAACGCCACTCGTTGTCAGGCCAAGACGTTTTGCAATCGCGACAGGCGGTTGTCCTTCCAACATCAGCGCAGACAGACGCACAGTCAAATTAGTTGGAAAGGGATTTGTCTTGAGGTATTCTGAGACGAAAGAATATTCGCGAGTCGGTAGCCAGTGCTGGATGTGTGGCGTGAGCTTGCAGACTTCAGCAATCTTGGCGAGGTGTTCAACAGATTGCACGTCGCCAGAATCATGCCAGCGAAAAAATCCAGACTTTTCTTTCTTGTTAATTAGGAAAGCCATCGCAGGAATCCATTCGGGGTGATTTAGTTTTTCCCAACGTTTCATGAGAGCATTTTTGACGGCGGGGAATCCATACATTCCTTTCATCGCATAGCATTTTGAACAAATGGAATTAACTACTTTACGCAGTTTCATCCCGGTGATACATTTCAGGGCAGGGATGGAAAATCCATAGCAGGGCATTTTGCTAGGGTTACTCAATCCGCCGGTGATTTCAAGAGCTTCGTTCTTATTCATACGCAAAGAATATCAGAAAATTGTTTCAGCGCAAGGGATTTTTTTGCCTTTGTAGAAGATTTATTTTGCGATTCTTCTTGACATGCGGCGCAGAGTATAGTAAGGGCGCAACTGTTGCAAGTGGTTGATATTCAACGACTTAGGCGGGCCCCCCGCGCAACCCGTTGGTATTCAACGACTTACGAAGATTGTTTTGTTGTAGCAAAAGCTATGCCAACTCAGAGCCGAGTTAAGTTGGCACGCTTTATGCTGTCAGTTACTAGCAGGCGAGAGGGACGCGACGGGAGCGGTCAGAGTCCTTGCGACCTGCTTGTTGACTTCCGGCGTGAGGAGTTTCCAGCCAGAAAAGTTGATGCTCAAAACACGGTCAGCGCGAAATGCAATGAAGCGTTCTGAGTCGTGAGAGGAGATTGCGGTGAACAAGCGATTTTGCGCTTGCGACTTCCACGCCATCTTGCGTGGGTGTTCAATGATTTCATACTTTTGGATTGGCAAGTGAGGGTTGCGAGAATCCGCCGGGGCATACGTGATGACGTAAGTTGGCGCGATGCGCGAGTTGTGGATAAAGTTAGTGATTTTATTGATGAGGTTTTGCATATGTTTTTTGTTGTTGTTTTTACCGTTCTTAAAATGTATCAGGGTTTGCCGTTATTGTCAAATTCTTTTTCAATCTTTCGTATTCTCTCCAACAAAGGCCGCGAGTTCACGAATTGAATCAAACTGAAAAACTTCTGTATTGCCAACGCCTAAAGCCTTTTCAATTGCTTCAGCGGGGGAGCGATGATAGCCTGAATGACCGCTAGAATCTAAGGCGTTAGATGGACGAAAGATAAAGCCAATCGTTTCAAATTCCAAAGTGAAAAGTTCGCTCCTTGACCTAGCCACAAAGTATTTGTTCGGCTGAATTTCGTTGACGGTGATATAATTGCCAGTGTTGCTTTTGATTACTTGTTTCATATATTTAATTATATTTAATTTTTAATACCTAAGAATATTATCAGATAATTATTAAACGTCAATACTATTATCTATATTTCTATTTCTATCGGCCAGAAGTTTTTCTAACCGCTCACGTTGAATATCCCGCCCATTATTCATTTCGGGGGACTCTCGGAATGATTTGACAATTTTTTCAGTTAGTTTTTCGATACTGCCAGAGGCAACAAGATTGACCGGCCCGATAATCTCACTATCTAAGATAATCGCAATTCGGCGTTCCAGCGTTCCGTTGTATTTGCTATCTGCTATGTATTTACTCATAAAAGAGATAATATACTATATTGCCTTTTAGTCAATGTTTTTCTTAAAAAGATTGCGGTTATAACTTCCGCGCCCCTTCTTAGGTTGAATAATCCTAGTGACAACAACATAGGAGTCCAACAATTTCCGCGCTTTGACCTTGTTAATGACTGGAATGGTTTGAGTTTTCATGTGGGTAGTTTGGCAGATTAAAATAGGTTTGTCAAATAGATACTCCTAGCGTGTTTTTCAAGTATCTCCTCATGGGATGATAGCCCCGCTCACTTTCATGAGCTACAAATAGCTTCTTTGTTTTGTCAAATGGAAAAAGTTTAATTGTTCCGCCGTTCCGCTCTATCCGGCAAACAGTGGTAGCCTTTTCCAGTATAGTCCAGAACTCTTTTGATACGTGTTTCATATAGTGATGAGGATGCCAGAAAATTATTGATTGTCAAGGATTTTTTAGAAAAGATTTTTCTTGACAAAGGTAACAAATTATAGTAAAGCTAAAACTCTTGTAACCCGTTGATATTCAACGACTTAGGCGGGGGGGGCCGCGTAACCCGTTGATTATCAGGGCTTTACATCTTTTGCGCGGGAAGTCAAGCCATTTAAGAATTCAAGCTTACATTTTTCGCATACCCCGTGAGTGACTTCAAACCCTTCTGTCATTGCCTTGATGGTTTGCTTTTTGTCCTTGTCGCACCATGCGCAAATGGAGATTATTTTTTTCATTTTAAGATTGGAGAAGGTGGATTTCTGTTAGGGTATCGCAAACAAATTTGTGCTCAACTGAGCCTTGTTCCAGAATGTATTTTAAGCTTTCAAGAGTAGAGATTGCAAGAAGAATTTTGACTTTGTTTTCGGCGATTGATTGCCAATTTTGAGTGTTGTTCATAGAGGGAAGATATACTATTTATTAAAAATGTCAAAGGTATTTTTGAACTTTTTTCCAGTAAGCGAGTGTTGCTTTTACCTTGTAACCATTCCTTCCCCCATTATGAATTCGCGCCAACGTCTCGAAATCATTTGCCAAAATGGCCTTGCGGGCATACCGATTGAGATACGCCGTGACAATCTTTTCAGCATAAACCTTGTTCGTCACATCGGAATAACTCCCCCCGATTGACTTGTCGTAAGAGGTTGCATCTTGCCAATACGCTTTGTGGATTTGATAGCCGCCCAATGCCGCGCCGTTGTCGCCAATAATGTTTCCGTGCTTGCCACTAGCCTCAACCATGTTAAGGGCGCGGAGAAATTTTGTGCTCAACTCTGTTGCGTAGCTAGATGTCGCAGCCAAAACCAAAACTCTAAACAATTTCATTTTCATGCCCAAAGTTTAGCGGATTTCAGGGACAGAGCAAGACTATTTTTCAAATTTCTTTTAGTTAAAATGAACCCCAATTCCGGCTTGTATGTTCGAGAAAGGATTTCCTTCGCGACACTTGCCGATGATCCATTGATGGGTGTTGAGTCAAAATTTACGTGATATCGGTCAGATGGGCGAGATATAGTGAATACGTGTTGGTCTTTTCTTAGGTTTATTAGTTTCATAATTATAGTTAAGAGAATATCAAAAGATTATTGATTGTCAAACTTTATTTTAACCTTTTCCTTTGCCCGGAGAATCCGCCGGCCCTTTGTCTTGCTCCAACCTTTGCGTGAGCGGTCAGGTTGACCGTTTTTGTATTCTTTTTTATTCATAAAAGTAAATTTTTGAGAATAAAGTTTGCCCCGCCGATTGCGTTTGCGTCCAAAGCAACTCTTATTATTTTTTTAGCATCTCTAACGATGCCACAGGATTTTATTCTCAGGGTCGCCTTTGCGCTACGCACTCAGGTTAGACCAAAATTAAATGTTGGCAAACGTTAGGCCATACGTTCCAACCTTGGGGCCGAGTTCTATATGTTAGCTTTTGGAGCCGATATACAGACCACCGTAGGTTTGGGCATTTCTGCCGCCAACAAAGAAAAGATACCAGAGCCTCAAAAATACACAAGGGATTTATTTTATTTAATTTTATGATATTTCTTGACAAGAGAGACAGGATAGAGTAAGGGCGAGATTGTTGTAAGTGGTTGATTATCAAGAGGTTATGGGCCCCCCCGCGCAACCCGTTGGTATTCAACGACTTACGTGGATTGGGTGTTGGCACAAAACCTGCTTAGATATCGTAGTGATTGCCAAGCCAACCCTTGTATTCATAGCAAGTCCCATGCGGAGCTTCCACGGCAACCCCAAAGCGGCGAGCAATGTGGGCAGAGTCCCAGCTAAAGCGCAAGCCGCCGCGCCAATAGAATTTGGTTTCTGCGTTTGCCCAGCGTAAGGTGAGAATCCAACGCGCCCCATGACACAACACGCCATCTTTGCTGACCCGTGACTTGAGCATAGGCGTGTCAAGCACGATTGCGGGTGAGAAGCAGTTGCCCCAGACGTTTAGGCCAAAGTAAAGGCCGCAAAACTGTATCAGAGTGCCGTTTTTGCCCGATTGATAAGTGAACAATTTATTCATAAACAAAGTATAATAGATTTAAGGAGTTTTGCAAGAATTATTTTAATGTTTTGAGCTTATCCAGACATTCTACAAGTTCTTTTTCGGCCTTACCAGTCTTAGCGTCTTTGATGGTTTTGCGAAGGCCTGCGATGCGATTGCGAACAATCCTGCGTTCTAGTTTTTTTGCTTTCTCGTTTTTCTTGGCGTCTCGCTTGGCGAACCAGTTCAAAATGAAGATTGTTTCGTCTTTCGTGTGGTGAGTGGTCTTAGCAATTCTTGCGCCATTTTCAACGGTTTCTTCAATCTCATCCCAAGTGCAGGTAAATTTCGTAAATAGGTTGCGCGGGATAACGTGACCAATCCCGTGACCTTCCTCGATATAAACACCGTTATCATTGATGTCTTTTGTCCAAAATTTTCGGCCTTTCTTATAGATTTTCTCGCCGCTCATTGTTGGGGCGACATAGTCAGTTCCGAGAATCCCGTAGCGTTTTTCGTTTTTAACTTTCATACTTGTATATTACTTTATTTTGCGAAAGAGTCAAGAAAAAAAATTAACTTGTGTAAACCCTTGATATCCAGGCACTTGCGGGGGCCCCCGCGTAAGTGGCTGACTATCAGCCAGTTACGCTTGGCACGCCTTATGCTACTCGTTACAGTAGTCGTTGGCCTCATTCTGGTTATAGTCGGCGAGGTCGTCAGTCCCTGAGCCGTCCCCCGGCCAACCTTCGCACTTTTCCTCTTCGCGGTTGTAGGCTTCTGCGTCGTGGTAAGGGTCAGGCGCGTGGTCAACGATTTCGTTGCGGTCTTCGTGATAGGTATCGAGGTATTGGTCTTCCATATATTTATGATGTTAGGGGTTAAGGGTCAAGGAGTCAAGGTAAATTGTTCGGCAACTTCGTCAAGCCACTGGCAGTATTCGGCCTGCTCTTCTGGCGAGCATTGCGCGAGTGAGGAGATTTCAGATTCGGCGGATAATTCATTAAACATATTCATTAAAGAGAAGATAACTGATTTTCCGGAAAGGTCAAGCGATTCTTGATAATTATTTAAAAAAAATTAAAAACTATTTCCTTGACACTCGGCGCGAGTTATGGTAAGGCCGCAACTTACATAACCCCTTGATATCCAGGCACTTGCGGGGGCCCCCCGCGTAACCCATTGAAGATCAACAGGTTACGGGGTTTTTTTACTTAACCAAAACCCCCGCGCTTGTCAAGTAATTTGTGAACTGTTCAAGGACTTTTTCTTTGCTGCCCTTAAAGCCAAATTGCTTCTTGACAATTTGATTTGCGGAATGTCCTTTGCTGCGTTTCATCCCCAAGACTTCCATCTTGAGTGCGCCGCGCAAAGCAAGGAGCCTATAAGCGTTAATTTTTTCGGGTGTGTCTGCAATCATATGTTTATTATGCGTAATTTTTTGCGTCTGCTTGTTGGTCTGCCCAAACGCTGGCCAAACGATTAAAGTATTTGAGAGCTTCAACTTTGGTAGTTATTTTGCAAAGGTTTAGATGGTTGCGAATATCGGAATCGCTCCAACATTCAACAACAACATCCCAACCGCCGTCGTTGTAGTGGTCTTGCGCGTATTGTTTAATGAATTTGATGATTTCTTCCATAATGTTAATTAGTAAAGTTACCTTCCCAGACTACTTCATTCTCGCAAAGAATGCGAACAGTTTTTCCCTTTTTCACACACTTTTCTGCAAACTTCATGGCCGCCGAGAAACAGAGTCGAGCATCAAAGCCAGAGAACTCTGAGAGTTGATTTGCGGATTCGCTGTTTATTATTTCGACTGAATATGTTTTCATCTAAGAAGAGATTAGCAGAAAACTTTTTGCATGCAAGGGTTATTTTACTTTTACAGAAGATTTATTTTGAATGTTTTTCTTGACACTCGGCGCAGAGTATAGTAAGGGCGCAACTTTCGTAAGTGGTTGACTGTCAACAGGTTATGGGGGCCCCCCGCGCAACCCGTTGATATTCAAGAGCTTATGGATGTTGCTAGTATAGCAGAACGCGTGCCAAGTGTTAGTTGGCACGCATCTTGCTTACAGATTAGTAAGTGAATCCAAGACTTTCAACCGTGAGCTTAAACTCCGCCATGAGCGCGGGAAGTCTTGCCAAGAGCTTTTGCTCCAAATCTGGCGCGGACAATTCTTCATCAGTTGCCTCTGGCCAAACGGCGCAACTCCTTGCTGCCTCTAAGTCTCTCTCTTTTCCCTCTCCAGTTCTACCGTAGGGTTTCCATTCAACGACAATAGATTGGGGCTTGTCGTGTGAATACATTTCATTTTTGACCGGTAGTTTGATTTGCCAGAGCGGCACGCCTTCAACTCCTTGATTTTGAACCTTGCCATGAGATTTATGTTGGCGAAATTCGCCTTTGCGCAATCCGTGGCAATCTTTATCTCCGGCATGATAAACGGCGTTTGAGATATAATGCAGCGGCCCTTCTGAGCTTGTGAGATGCCATTTGATGAGCGGCGCGAGCAGGGGAAAATGCCTTGCAACTTCTTCGTGGCAACATCCACCAGATTCCTCTGACCAGAATTTACCGGAAAAAGTGGACTTGATGTCGGCAGTTATGGAGAAAGAATTGTGTCCATTGTTGCACTCGTCATCGTATCTCACGGTTGCGGTGATTTGATACTTCTTGCCTTTTTCTTCCCAGTATACCGGGCCGAATGTTTTTGATTGAGATTTCGTAAGTGTTGAGGTCGTTTTCATGTGAGTAAGATATTATATTTTAATAATTAAGTCAAGAGACATCTTCAGCATTCGCAAAACATTTCTTGAATTCATCAGCGCACACTAAAAAAGTATTTGGACTGCCAATCTTTTCTGTTGGCACTTTCATGTCTTTAACCTGTTGGTCAGTCAACCATACGGGGTTAATGCACGTGGCAGGCACTCCCTCAGATTCACGAGAGCAGATGTAATACAATTTGCAAGGATATGTTGGTTTCATTACGCATATACTACCACGCAAAAAAACAAAGCGCAACAATTATTTTTATATAAATTTAAATATAAATCCTCAAAATAGACTTGACAAATAGAAAAAAATCCTTAAATAGTTTAAATAGTATAATTAACGTTAAAGATTAGAGCTTTTGTAAACCCTTGACTATCAAGGACTTAGGCGGGGGGCCCCGTAAGTGGTTGATATTCAACATGTTACGGGATCCCCCGCGCAAGTGCTTGACTGTCAAGGACTTACGCGTGCCCCGCCCTCCTAGCAGGTGGCATGCCAACTAGCCACGGGATTGAAAGATTTAATTAAGTTTATTTTTGATTGCCCAAGCTAGACAAAATGCCAAAAAGATGATAATCATATTATTTTTTGCTTGACTTTTTAATTTGTTTCAAAGCTTCGGCTGCCTTTGTTCCCTTTGGTTGAACGCCGTGCAAAAGCAAGGCAAAGGATTTTTTGCCAACGGCGGCATGAGAATCATCGTGATCGACTTCTAAACCTTTGTCAATTGCTTCCTGCTCGCTAAAAACGACTTCCGAACATTTCAGGCCATGCAAGTCAATCAATTCATCAAACTTTCCGCCGCGTGACGCAGTTAAAACAAAGTTTTCCGGGATTTCGTTTTTACGTGAGAGCCAAAAGTTTAGGCCTTTCGTGTAAGCGTAAAAAATCTTTGAAGGATTCTTTTTCGCGACTTCAAGCCATGCGTCAAAGTAAGCTTGAGAAAAAAAGTCGCCGCCAATGTGAATGCGGCAAACATTAAAGTATTCAGGAAGATTTTTGCAAATTTCTTCCGCAATTTTTGCGTAGTCGCCACCATGTTGCCGGATTGCCTCGAAGTTATTCCAAACCATTTTTCTAAGGGAAGGATAAATTGCCTCCGCCGATGCTTGGAAACAGCGGAAAAGGTTTTGCTCGCCGTCTGTTATTTTGCCAGTCTCGCGGTCTGCGCGACTCAAGCAATCCAAAGCACCGGGACAAGTAAAACCGGAAGGAAGGGAAAAGGTTATAACCTTTGCTTGCAAGGCGATTTCGAGTTTTTCGAGTTTTGAGTTTGCTTTGCCGAATGTCAATTTCATGTTTATAGAATATCAAAAAACTTTTTTTGCGCAAGGAAATTCGCACTTTTGTAGAAGATTTATTTTGAAGATTTTGCTTGACTTGGCACAAGAGTTGCTGGTGTCGCGAGAAAGATTTTTTACGATTTTACTTGACGCAGGGCGCGAGTTATAGTAAGGGCGCAACTTTCGTAAGTGGTTGACTGTCAACATGTTATGGGGCCCCCCGCGTAAGTGGTTGATAGTCAACGACTTACGCA
>Ga0114976_10000738_pt1 | contig 20535 bp, 15 predicted proteins | sample S_130805_EF_Meta_FD_87319 | JGI IMG/M metagenome (GOLD analysis project Ga0114976, IMG submission 87319) | Freshwater microbial communities from Lake Simoncouche, Canada to study carbon cycling - S_130805_EF_MetaG | ecosystem: Environmental > Aquatic > Freshwater > Lake | place: Lake...
ACGCTTCGGGAAAGAATCTAGCGAAGGATAAGGATCCTAAGATTACTGGGGAAGATGTCAGGGAGGGCCTGATCTGCGTATTGAGCATTAAGTTGCCCAATCCCCGTTTTAACGCTCAGACGAAGGTCAAGTTGGTCAATGCGGAGATCGAGGGAATCGTCGGAAGCTGTGTATATGAGGGGCTCCTTGCCTTCCTTGAGGAGACTCCTGGGGTCGGTAAAAAGATTTTTGATAAGGCGCTTACGGCGGCTCGTGCCCGGGAAGCGGCTCGTAAAGCCAAAGAGACAATTCGCAAGGGCGCGTTCAGCGGGGGCGGTTTGCCTGGTAAATTAGCGGACTGCTCGGAACGGGATCCTTCCCAGTGCGAGCTCTACATTGTTGAGGGCGATTCGGCCGGTGGCTCCGCCAAGCAGGGGCGTGATCGCCGAACGCAGGCGATTCTTCCGATTCGCGGGAAACTGATCAATGTCGAGAAAGCTTCGATCGATCGAGTTCTCAACAACAATGAGATTCGAACGATCATCACGGCTGTGGGTACCGGGATTGGGACGTCGGGGGATAAGGATAAGGAGACTGAGGGGAGTGGTGGTTTCGACCTAAGTCGGCTGCGTTATCATAAGATCATCTTGATGACTGATGCGGATGTGGATGGATCTCATATCCGAACGCTTCTCTTGACCTTCTTTTTTAGAAAGATGCCTGAGTTGGTGGCTTTGGGGCACATTTACGTGGCGCAGCCGCCCTTATTCCTAATCAAACGGAAGAAGAGGGAAGAGTATGTGGATGACAACGAGACGTTGGACAAGATTTTGATCGAGCTTGGGACGGAAGAAGTTTCGTTGGTCCGTCTCTCCGACAAGAAAGCTTACAACAAAACCCAGCTGATGGACGTGTTGGTTTCGTTGCAGGAGTTGGAGAAACTTTCCCGTGCAGTCACTCGCAGGGGAGCCAAGTTTGAGGATTATCTAGAGGCGCGGAACGCAAAGACAGGTGACCTGCCTAAATATATAGCGAAGGTGAGGAACCAGACGGAGGAGACCTTTGAGTTTTTGATGGACGACAAAGAGGTAGCGAAGTTTCGGGATAAGATGGGGATTGAGGATGAAGGGGATGAGGACGAGAAAGAGGAAAAAGGCAGTAAGGGTAAGGATGCCAAGGAGAAGGATGATAAGAGCAAGGAAGAGGACAAGAGCCGTCCGAAAGCCAGGATTTACGAAATCTACGAGGCGAGCAGCATCTCCAAGGTTCTTCAAGGCTTGGGAAAAAAGGGGATGGCGATGGATCATTACTCGGCCCAAGACAAACCTCTGTTTGAGCTGATTGAAGGTGAGGGAGACAAGCCGACGAAGACCGCAATCTTCTCGATCGCAGAGATTCTTACCGGTGTCAAAAACGTCGGAAAGAGAGGGGTGCAGATCACGCGTTTCAAGGGGTTGGGGGAAATGGATGCCAAAGAGCTCTTTTCGACCACAATGGATCCCGAGAAGCGGCAATTACTCAAGGTAGATTTGGTCGATGCTGCTAAAGCGGATGAGATCTTTACGACGCTGATGGGGGATGAGGTGGAGCCTCGGAGAATCTTTATTGAAGAGAATGCTTTGAACGTTCGAAACCTGGATATTTAACCTACAAACAAAACGAATATGGCGATTTCCAAAGAGAAGATTGTTCCGATCAATGTTGCCGATGAGATGCAGAAGTCGTTTCTCGACTACTCGATGTCGGTCATTATTTCCCGTGCGCTGCCTGATGCGCGGGACGGATTGAAGCCTTCCCAGCGACGTATCCTTTATGCGATGGATGGGTTAGGGGTTCAGCCCAACCGCAAGCCGGTGAAGTGCGCTAAGATTGTCGGTGAGACGATGGGTAATTTTCATCCGCACGGGGACATGGCTATCTATCCGACCCTGGTGGGGATGGGGCAGTGGTGGGGAACACGTCATCTGCTGATTGAGGGAAGAGGGAACTTCGGATCGATCGACGGTGATCCACCCGCCTCGATGCGGTATACGGAGGCACGATTGCATCATTTGGGCGCGGCGCTGATGAATGATATGGATCGGGATACGGTCGATTTTGTGCCGACATACGATGAGCGATTGACCGAACCTGTTGTTCTGCCTGCAGCATTTCCCAACCTGATTGTTAACGGGGGGACGGGAATTGCGGTTGGCATGGCGACCAATATTCCTCCCCATAATCTTGGGGAGACGATCGACGCTATCGTTGCCTTGATTGAGGATCCTAAATTAACGGCTGAGCAGATCTTGAAAATTATGCCCGGGCCAGATTTCCCAACAGGTGCGTTGATTTGCGGAAAAGAATCGATCATCTCGTACTACAAGACTGGGCGTGGCTCCTTGAAGTTGCGCGGCAAGGTTTCAGTAGAGGACGGGCGCTCGGGCAAGCAGCAACTGGTGATCACTGAGGTTCCGTACAACGTGAACCCGGAGGAGTTGATTAAGCGTGTTGCGGAGTTGGTTGAGGAGAAAAAGCTTGAGGGGATCAGTGATGCACGCAATGAGTCGGACGAGTCGATTCGAATAGTCCTTGAACTCAAGAGGGATGTCATTCCCAAGGTAGTCATCAACAATCTCTACAAGCATACAGCCCTCGAGAGCAGTTTTGGAGTGATCATGTTAGCGCTGGATGGCCGTCGACCGAAGTTAATGCCGATGCGGGATATGTTGATTTGCTACCTGGAGCATCGTCGAGAGGTAGTGATTCGACGAACTAAGTATGATTTAAAGGTAGCTGAAGACCGAGCCCATATTTTAGAGGGTTACAAGAAGGCGTTGGATCATTTAGACGATTTTGTGAAGATCATTCGTAGTTCCAAGGATCGGGGAATGGCAAAGGAGAAGTTGATTGGTAAGTACAAGTTGAGCGACCGTCAAGCCGACGCAATTTTAGAGTTACGATTGTATCAGTTGACTGGCTTGGAGCGGGACAAGATTGAGGAAGAGTATCTGGCGGTGATTCAGAAGATCGAGGAGCTGCGAAGTATTTTAGCGAGTGAGAAGAAGGTCTACACGATCATCAAGAAGGAGCTGCTTGAAATTCGCGAGAAGTACGCGGATAAACGCCGTTCCCAGATCGTGAAAGATGAGGGGGAGATCGATGTGCAGGATCTAATAGCGAAGGAGAGCACCTTAATAACCCTTTCGCACGCTGGGTATATTAAGAGAACATCGGCAGACAGCTATCGAGCTCAAAAGCGTGGGGGTAAGGGGGTCATTGGAATGAAGTCGAAGGAGGAAAAGGGAGATGATGATGAAACCGACTTCGTGGAGCATCTTTTCTCTGCATCGACGCATGACTACCTGGTGTTCTTTACCAGCACAGGCAGGGTTTATGTGGAGAAGGTTTATGAAATACCCGAGATGGGTCGAACGGCGCGGGGAAAATCGATCGCCAATGTTCTCGCCTTGCAACCGGGGGAGAAGATCGCCGCATTGATTTGCGTTCAGGAATTTACCGATAAGCAGCATTTAGTCATGGCAACCTCTTCAGGAATCGTGAAGAAAACAAACCTTTCCGATTACTCGAATTTCAGAAAAGGTGGGATTATTGGTATCAAGATTGAGGCTGGGGATCAGTTGATTGCTTGTGCTTTGACGAATGGAAAGCAGGAGATTGTCTTAGTCACAGCGGAGGGAATGAGTCTGCGCTTCCATGAGGATCAGTTGCGGGACCAGGGGCGTGCCACAGTAGGCGTGTATGGAATCCGGCCTGAGAAAAAGGATAAGGTTGTTGGGGCGGCGGTGGTCGATCCTCAAGCGACGCTACTTGTTGTTGGCGATAATGGTGTAGGCAAGAGAACCTCTTTTGAGGATTACCGAAGCCAGACCCGGGGCGGCAAAGGAATTATCACTATGAAGACGACCGATAAGACCGGATTGGTAGCGGGGGCTATTTCTGTGAAAGATGCGGATGAGATTATGATGATTACGGAAAAGGGGCAGATGGTCCGAACGAAGGTGAAGGATATTCGGGAATCAGGCCGAAACACGCAGGGTGTCTATCTGGTCCGCCTTCAGAAGGGAGATCGGTTGCAGGGGGTAGCAAGGGTAGTGGACACAGAGGAGGACGAGCAGCTCGAGTTGGGCACGTGAGAAACATTTGGCGGGGAATTTTAGGTGGGTGGTTACTAGGGGGTGTTGTTTGGGCGGGTTCGGGAGAAGCGATAGAGCGAATCGGATTTGGCTCCTGCTATAAACCAGAGAAGAGCACAGAAATCTGGAGCGCCGTTAAGAAATTTGAGCCCCAGCTATGGCTCTGGTTGGGGGACAACTTTTATAATGATTGGGTAGATGGAAAGTATGTTCGCTTTAACGATGATCCTAAGGCCTTTTCAAAAGGGTATGAATCTCTGCGTCAAAGTCAGGGAATGGCGGCCTTGCAGAGTTTAATGCCGGATCATGTCATGGCGACTTGGGACGACCATGATTACGGAAAGAACGATGCAGGGAAGGAGTACACCCGAAAGGAGGAGGCGCGAAAGTCATTTGTGGCTTTTTGGGGTAGCCCGGACCGGGTGGATGGGGTTTATTCATCCAAGGATTGGGGGCCAGCAGGAAGGTGTATTCGTATAATTATGCTCGATCTGCGCTCCCAGCGAGATCCCCTCCCAAAGAAGGGCGAGGAAAAATCGAGCGGCGACATGTTGGGGGATAGGCAATGGGAGTGGCTGAAAGAGGAGCTTTCCAGGCCAGGTGCAGACTTAGTGCTGGTCGGGTCGAGCGTCCAATTCGTTGCGGAAAAACACCGATATGAAAAGTGGGCTAACTTTCCGAAGTGCAAAGGTAGGCTTTTAAAACTGATTCAGGATACAGGTGCTCGGGGGGTAATTTTTCTTAGTGGGGATCGACACAATGGGGAGATCTCATGCCAAAAAGGAAGCGAGGCCGGATACCCGATATACGATTTCACCTCAAGTGGATTGACAGAGGTTTCCTCGATTCGAGAAGAGGAGAATCCAGATCGAATTGGTTCCTTAGTGAATGGGCAGAACTTCGGTGTAATTCAGATCAATTGGTCATTGGCAGATCCTGTGATCAAGGGTGAATTACGCCGATCGGATGGAAGTGTTGGAGAATCTGTATCCTTTCCACTGTCCCAACTTGCTCCGCGGAAGCCGTAATCTAACTTCTTGAGATGGCCATGGTAGTTCCACGACCCGATTTAAATTTGTGGGAGAAGCTTTATCTTCCCTCGATTGTTGGGGGGATGTTGATCACGCTTCGGCATATGGCAGAAACAATCGTGGGACGCCTCTTTCCACGAAAAGAGGGTGGTGCAAAATCTTTGATGGATATGAGCCGCACCGGTTTAATGACGATGCAATATCCAGAGGAAAAGTGGCCGATGCCGGACGGGTATCGAGGTGCTCCTGTTTTGGTCATGGATCAGGAAGGGCGCGAGAAATGCGTTTCATGCCAGCTTTGCGAATTTGTGTGTCCACCTAGGGCAATTCGGATTACGCCTGGATCGATCCCTGGCTCGGATCCTCACGCGAATGTAGAAAAGCGACCACGCGAATTCGATATTGATATGTTACGGTGCATTTATTGCGGAATGTGCGAAGAGGTTTGTCCCGAAGAGGCAATCTACTTAAAAAAAGAGGAGCCAATTTTTGTTGGGACGACTCGGGCTGGAATGATTAGGCACAAAGAGGAGCTTTATGCCTTGGGGGGCGTGGTAGATCGTCCGATTCGGAAGTGGCGCGGGAAGTAGTCAGAAGGGTCGAGAGCGGATGGAAGCTGTTTTTTTCTGGGTTCTTGCTGCTGGGTTACTGATCTCTGCTTCGGCTCTGGTTGCGTTTCGGAATCCCATCACCAATGCAGTCTGTTTGGTTGTGGCACTGGTTATGCAGGCGGCGCTTTTTATTACCCTCGAGGCCTTTTTCTTGGCAGCCGTTCAGGTGATTGTGTATGCGGGGGCGGTGATGGTGCTCTTTCTCTTTGTCATTATGTTGTTGGATGTCAAAGAGGAGGCACGGCGTAAGCCACCTTGGGCTAAAATTGTCGCGGTTTTAGGAATCGGCGGGGGTGCAGTTTTCGGTGCCACCAAGATTGCCACTCTTTTCCCCTTTTCGGGAAAGACATTGCAATGGGGGGAGAGTAAGGGGGGTGGATCTGCTGCAGAACTGGGCAGGCTACTCTTTAATTCATATAGCCCGCTTTTTCTGGCCACAGGAGTTCTGCTCTTGGTGGCGACTGTGGGCGTTGTGGTTTTGTGTCGAAGGGATCCTGAATCATGAATTTTGGCGAAATTACCCTTGGGCACTACCTTGCATTAAGCTCGTTGCTTTTTTTGATTGGCCTAGCAGGGGTCATTTTACGTCGAAGTTTGTTGATCATCATGATGTCCCTTGAACTTCTACTTAATGCGTCAAATTTAGCTCTCGTGGCAGTAGGGCGTTTTCAAGGTTTACCCGATCCTCAGGTAGCGGTTTTCTTTGTGATCACAGTTGCAGCGGCAGAGGTATCGCTAGGGTTGGCGATCTTAGTTGCCATCTTCCGAATCCGTAAAACAACAGCGGCAGACCAGCTTGCCTCTTTGCGATTCTAATGTTGGCGTACACCCCATACCTGATCCTGTTCCTGCCGTTACTTGCGGCAGTATCGATACGTTTTTTTCTTAATCCTTTCCCCAGAATCTCTGTGGCTGTTTCAACTGTGGCCTGTTTTGGCAGTTTTCTGGGATCCTTGGCTCTTCTTTTTTCTGGCAGTGGTGAGGGTGTTTTGGCGACTCCTGCATTACCTTGGATTGAGTGGGCAGGTTTTCGAGCCAACTTTGGTATTTTAGCGGATCCTTTGGCTCGCGGTATGGCAGCCCTTGTCTCCGGAGTCGCTTTTCTAGTTCACCTCTACTCAATTGCCTATTTGCAAAAAGACCCGTCACGAAGCCGATTTTTCGCCGAGCTTTCTCTTTTCGTGTTTTCAATGCTTGGGATTGTTTTGGCCGATAATTTGATCTCTATGTTTATTTGTTGGGAGCTTGTGGGGGTAAGCTCTTATCTGCTTATCGGCTTCTGGGTTGAGAGACCTGCCGCGGGGGCAGCGGCAAATCAAGCCTTCCTAGTGAATCGTGTGGGTGATTTCGGATTTATTCTTGGGATCTTGGGTGCATGGGCTCTTTTCGGAACGGTACACTTTGCAGATTTGCCAGAGCGGGTGGTTGGGATGGCTCCTGGATGGGCGGTTACAGCAATCGGGTTGGGGCTCTTCTGCGGTTGCCTTGGTAAGTCGGCACAGTTCCCGCTACATGTTTGGTTGCCTGATTCGATGGAGGGTCCAACTCCTGTTTCCTCGCTCCTACATGCGGCAACCATGGTGGTGGCAGGGGTCTATATGCTGATCAGAGTCCTACCTATTTTAGAATTAAGTCAAACGACGATGATGACGATCGCTTGGGTGGGTGGTTTTATGACCCTTTTCCCAGCTCTGATCGCGTGCCAACAGAACGATATCAAAAGAATTTTGGCCTATTCAACCCTTTCAGAGATCGCCTACATGGTTATGGCGGTGGGATTAGGTGCCCCAGGAAGCGCAATGTACCACCTGACAACGCACGCTTTTTTTAAATGCCTTTTATTCCTAGCGGCAGGATCGGTCATTCACGGGTGCCACGAAGAACAGAATATTTGGAAAATGGGTGGGCTGATGAAGCGAATGCCCTTTACTGTGTTTGTTTTCCTTTTGGGAACCTTGGCGCTTTGCGGAATTCCCCCAGTTTCCGGTTTTTGGAGCAAGGACTCTATTTTTGCAGCCACGGTACACCATCCGGGGCTTGCCGGACTTTCGATGATCGCGGGTTTTTTCACATCGTTCTTTATGTTGCGAATGATTTTGGTGGCGTTCACAGGTGAGCCAAAAAATGATGCTGCCCGCCATGCGCACGAGGGCTCCATTCTCATGATAGTTCCGATGGCAATTCTTGCCCTCCTTTCCTTAGTCGCCGGACTTTTTCCAGTAGAGCGATTTCTTGGGGGAACGTATGAGGATGGTCATGCGGCTTGGACTTTATGGATTTCCCTTGTCTTGGCCCTTGCGGGGTTCATTCCTGCCTATCGCCTTTATCGCAATGCCTCTCACGACCCGCTTGATGTTTCGTTTTTACGAAACAAGTTTTATATCGACGAATTCTATCAGCGTGTACTGGTGCGAACTCAAGACTCCTTCGCCAAATTAGCTGATGCGTTTGAGGGGTGGGTCGTCCGTGGATTTTTGCTCCGTGGAAGTGGGGTAGTGGCTCGGGCCTCTGGTCAGGGTTTGCGCTTGGTGCAGTGTGGGCAGGTCCAGGTATATGCGGCGGTGTTTATTCTTGGGGTTTTCTTTCTGATTGGATGGTTGTGTCGCGGTGGAGTCCTTCGATGACCCTTTCTTATTCGCTTCCGTGCTTACTTGGGCTTCCTTTGCTGGGGGTTGTGGCCATTGCTCTCGGAGCTCCTGCTCGCAGGACGGCATTATGGGTTTCGATCTTGAATTGTGTTCCGGCATTTCTTTCCTTTGGGTTAGTATTGCGCGAAGGGGAGATTTTGTTCGGGCCTCAGGTGACATCGATTCGGGAAGTATTTCCTGTTCAGTTTCGTTTAGGGATGGACGGATTGAGTCTTCCGCTGGTTCTTTTAACTTTGGTGGTCACATTGAGTGCGGTTGGGGTTGCCCGAGCCGACGTCAAGAGGTCCAAGGAGTACTTTCTCTGCCTCCTCCTTGTTGGCCTGGGAGCATTAGGGGCGTTTCTCTCTGTTGATCTATTTTATTTCTTCTCCTTCCATGAAGTAGCGTTGATTCCAAGCTTCCTCTTAATCGGGATTTGGGGGCAGGGGGATCGTACGGGTGCGGCGTGGAGGATGACCCTTTATCTGATGCTGGGGAGTTTGGTTCTATTACTGGGTTTAATTGGCCTAGTTTGGGCTGCTCCGGAGGCGGCTCGCACATTAGATTGGAGAGTGTTAAGTGAGACCTTGCGGGCGAGTCCGATTCGCTCAGAGAATCAGTATTGGTTAGCGGCGCTTCTTTTAGTTGGTTTTGGGACTCTGGTTTCGCTCGTGCCTTTTCATAGTTGGGCGCCGGGGGGATATGCATCCGCTCCAGCACCTGCAGCTATGTTGCATGCGGGTGTCCTAAAGAAGTTCGGACTCTACGGGCTACTGCGACTGGCTCTGCCGATGACGCCACTGGGTTGGAAGGAGATAAGCTGGCTCATCGGACTGATGTTGGCCGCCAATATTCTTTATCTAGGATTAGCTTCGCTTGCCCAGCGAGATTTGCGATGGCTTCTTGGCTTTTCAAGTGCGATGCACATGGGGACTGTTTTTCTGGGCTTGATTGGTGGAACTGTGCTGGGATTAGGGGGCGCCTTGGTTCTTATGGTCGGACATGGATTTAGTGCAGCATTGGGCTTTGCGGTTGCGGGAGAGATTGGAAATCGTGCCGGGACAACCTGGATGCAGGACTTAGGAGGATTGGCTCAAAGGGCGCCTAAGCTGTGGTTTTACCTGCTGGTAGCTGGAATGGCGTCAATTGGTCTCCCGGGGATGGCTAACTTTGCAGGTGAAATCATGATCTTTTTCGGCGCGTGGTCGGCCCATCCTATACTTGTAGGGGTTGGGGCTTGGGGTGTTGTTCTCTCGTCGATCGCGATGCTTCGAGCCATTCGAAGTATTTCGACTGGCGCATGTTCGGCTGCCTTAGTGACCCATGAGACTGCAGACCTGAACGGAGCGAAGGAGATTTGGCCTTTTGCGATACTGACCTTTTTCCTTTTTGCCATTGGATTAATTCCCAATCTTATTCTTGGACCCGCCCGGCCTGTTCTAGAAAGAATTCTTCAACCATGAGTGGGTGGTTTTGCCCTGAGGTTTTACTGGTACTCACTGGAGTCGTACTCATTTTAGCCGATTCACTGATTCCACTAGGAAAGAAGGGATGGCTCCCTGGCCTTGCTTTAGTTCTTAGTTTCGTTTTGTTGGGTTGGACGTTGTGGCGTTCGGGGCAACCCATGCCGCCTTCTTGGGGCAATCTTTTCGTTACTGATGGACTATCTTCAGTTTTTAAACCCTTCTTTGTGCTTTGCCTTCTTGGAGTGACCTTCATGTCTGTTCGATACCCGATGGGAAAGGAGGAGGTTGTCAGGGCCGAGTTTCTTGCCTTACCGTTCTTCTCCACCGCAGGTCTTTCCCTACTGGCAAGTGCACGAGATTTCCTTGCGATTTTTGTGGCCCTTGAGCTCGTTGCTGTGTCGATGTACTTACTTGCGGCATTTCATAGGAGTCGGGTGGCCAGCCTCGAGGCCGGAATAAAGTTGCTGGTGATGGGGGGGCTTTCGACCGGTTTTTTGGTTATGGGAATTGCGTGGCTTTATGCAGCTACTGGCTCTACCGATTTCAGCAGAATCTTACTCGATCAAGCGGGTCACTCTGCCAGCTTGGGCTTTCTTTTGGCGGTGGGATTAATTTTGACGGGGTTGGGGTTTAAAATTGCGGCAGTCCCTTTTCATGCTTGGGCACCAGATGTATATGAGGGCGCACCCACACCCATTACATCATTTCTCGCAATCGCGTCCAAAGCTGCAGGATTCGTTCTTCTATTACGAGTGTTTGGATTTGGGGCCTTTGCATTAGATTCGGTGGCGGTTGTATTTCGGCCTGTTCTTTTGACCCTAGGAATCGCAACAGTGACACTGGGAACCCTTGCTGCGCTGCCCCAGAGAAACTTAAAAAGATATTTGGCGTACTCGGGCATCGCGCATGCGGGGTACATGCTTCTGGCCTTAGGAACCTTGGGGGAGGCGGGCATGGGGACTGTGGTGGGGTACCTTTGGGTGTATCTGCTCTCCACTTTCCCGGTTTTAATTTTTATTCTGGAAATGGAGAGAGTTCACGGGAGTGCCGATTTACGACATTTGGATGGTTTAGGTCAGAGAGATCCTGGAGTGGCGCTTGGTCTGGCGCTGTGCTTTCTCTCTATGGCGGGTTTGCCGCCCTTGTTAGGCTTTTCTGCGAAGTTATCGGTTTTCACGACCTTATGGAACGCCGGTGAGATTCCAGGGCTACTGGTGGGAGTGGTGATGGCAGTCGTGGGGCTTGGTTTTTACCTCATGCCCATTCGGGCGATGTATTGGGAGCGAGAAGCGGATGCGGTTCCTGCACAGCGTTTTCCATCTTTTCTTGTTTGGATTCTGTTGCTTGCTGGTTTCCTTCAACTCCTTTTAGGGTTTCAGCCGCGACCCTTGGTTCGCTTGGTGGAGCGAAGCTTAGCCCCATCATCGACGGCAATATTTCAGGAAAAGTGAGCAGGCTGGTTGAGTGCCTAAATTCGGTCTAGGATTGAGGGATGATAAATTCGTTGCCAGCAGAGGGGTCGGCCAGTCACAAGATTGGATCTGAGAAGCTCATTAAGCTTTCGGATGCGGCAGCCATTCACTTGTTGGATTTACTCAAGAAGAAGGAGTATCCAGAAGGTGCGCTTAAGGTATCAGTCGTTGGGGGTGGGTGCAGCGGCCTACAGTATCAGATGGAGCTGGTTCGGGGGGCTGGTCCGAAGGACATACTCGTAGAAAGTCGCGGGGTAAGAATTTCTCTGGATCCGAAGAGTGCGGTTTTTGTTAGTGGATCTGAGGTGGATTTCAGTACGGATCTGCTTAAGGGAGGCTTTCGGGTAACGAATCCCAACGCTAGAGCTACCTGTTCCTGTGGAGATAGTTTTAGTACGTAAGGGTTAGGGGATGAAGAAAAGCAACCCAGCTGGGGCCAAGAAGAAGGGTGCGCCTGCGAAGGAAAACCTTTCGTATCAAAAGCGGTTGATGGTGGGTTTCGCGAAAGTGGAAAGTGATTTACAATGGTTGATGGAAGCATTTTGCGAGTTGTTGTTTGAGCTAGGAGAGGGAGCAGTGGTTTCCGCGCTTCCGTTTCGAGGAATCGGCAAAAGCGAGCTACCAAAAATTGAGAAAGGTAAGGTAACGCGTGCCTACTCACTTGCTTTTGGCCTTTTGAACGTTGCGGAGGAGGCAACAGCAGCAGCGATGCGTAGGATGAATGAGGAGATTCATGGCCCTGCAAATGAACCGGGCTCTTGGGCACAGGCCTTGCGACAGATGAAAAAAGAGGGTGTGGACTCGGATAGTCTTGCGGCGGAGTTGCCTACATTACGGGTTGAGCCGGTCCTGACAGCTCACCCGACTGAGGCAAGGCGTCGATCTGTGCTCGCGTGCATGCAGGAGATTTACGGAATCTTGGTCGAAAGGTCTGGGATTGGGAAAAAGGATTCAGTGGAACGGGATCGAAAGGCTCAGTTGAAGGTAGTTTTAGAGAGGTGGTGGAGAACTGAGGAGGTTCGAACACAAAGGCCCACAGTGGATATGGAGCGTGAGGGCGTCATTCACTGCCTGGCGGGATCGATGGCTAAATCGATCGTAGAGACGGATCGGCGCCTGCAGGAGGCATGGGTGCTAGCGGGTTTGGGCTCCACGGGGCCCAATCATCCTGCGGTAAGGCCCTCACTCTCCTTTGGAACGTGGGTAGGGGGAGATCGGGATGGTCATCCTCTTGTTACTTCAGTCACAACGGAGGTGAGCTTGATACAGTATCGAGAGGCAGCCTTACGTTTGTTGAGCAGCTCGTTAGAGAAGCTCGCGGCTCGGCTAACACTTTCCAAGAAGTACCATGGGATTCCCCCAGAACTTGAAAAGTGGTTGGGAGATTGGCGAACAAGAGTTGATCCGGAGCGGCGGGATAAGATTGCGGTTTATCAGGAGGAGCCTTGGCGTGAGGCAGTTCTTTTAATGCGTGCTCATTTGCCTCCTGAAATGGAGGGAAAAGGGGGTTACATTCAGCCAGAGGATCTGATTCTAGACCTGGGGGTCATTCGGCGTTCGCTGATAGCCGTAGGTTCAGCTCGGCTTGCGGCAGCCGAGGTGGACCCCGTGATACGAATCGTGGAGGTATTTGGATTTCACTTGGCGGCATTGGATGTGCGCCAAAATAGCGGAAGGCATGATGAAGCGATTGAGGAGTTAGAAGCAGCCACTGGATGTAGGGGCGACACTCCTTATCGAAGTCGGCCTGAGTCGGAGAGAAGAATTCTTTTAGAAGGCTGGTTAAAAAAGACGCCTTGGACGGTTGAGCAGGCTGTAAGAGCGGGACCAGCCGCGGCTGACGTAATCGGCACTTATCAAGCTTTAGCCAGGCACGCAAAATTACACGGGATCGATGGGCTAGGACTTTCGATTATCAGCATGACTCGCGATGTGTCTGATCTTTTAGCGATTCATATCTTCTGTCGTGCCGCAGGGCTAACGCGCCCAGGGGAAGACGGATCTGAAGTTTGCCCTTTGCCTATTACGCCTCTTTTTGAAACGCTTTCAGACTTAGAGGCAGCACCGCGAGTGGTGGGTGAGTTCTTGAGCCACCCAGTTACTCAAAAAACCATTAAGGTTTTGGCTCAACAGGAAGCACAAGTTGCCATGCGAAGAAGAGTGGCGCTAGTAGATCCTGGAGAGGGGTCGGTCGTTCTTCCTATGCAACCCCCCCCGATCTTACGTGTGATGATCGGGTACAGTGATAGTAATAAGGATGCTGGAATTTTAGCTAGCCAGTGGGCGCTCCATCGAAGTCAAAAGGCTATTTACCAGGCCGCCAAAGAGAGGGGAGTTTCGGCGCGATTTTTTCATGGCAGAGGAGGTACAGTAAGTCGTGGTGCGGGACCTACGCACCGCTTTTTGGAAGCGTTACCCGCGGGGACATTAACTGGTGATTTGCGGGTAACGGAACAGGGTGAGGTGATTGGCCAGAAGTATGGCACAGTTGCAACAGCGGCTTACAATCTGGAGCTACTCTTGGCGGGTACAGCGAGGAGCTCCCTTTCCTCAAGCAGCGGCTCAGATGAGGACCCCGAGATGACTGAGGTCTTTGATCTTCTTGCGCAAGCCAGCATGGAATCGTACCGAGCCTTTATCGAGGAGCCAGGAATGATCGAGTTCTTTCGTCAGGCAACTCCGATCGATGTGGTGGAGCGAAGCACCATAGGCTCCCGCCCATCTCGAAGAACAGGGCAAGCTGGTTGGGGCGATCTACGTGCTATCCCATGGGTCTTTAGTTGGTCTCAGTCGCGATTCTTTTTGCCTGGGTGGTATGGGGCAGGCAGCGCTTTAGTTAGATTGAAAGAAGAAAATCCCAAGTTGTTTCGAGCCTTGAGAGGGAAAGTGAAAGAGTGGCCGTTTGCAAGATACGTTTTCAATAATCTCGAAAGTGGTTTTGCTAGTGCAGACCTCGATGTGGGGCACTGGTATGGCGATTTGGTTGAGGATGGGAAATTAAGGAAGCGCATCTTCGGTATGATTGAATCGGAGTTTGAAGCAGTCAAAGGTGGGTTAGCTCAACTTTTTCCAGATTCATTAGCTAAGCGGCGACCTCGCTTTCGCTTCACTGTCGAGCGACGAGTTCGCCCCTTGAGGGCTTTGCATCGTTGGCAGGTAAACCTTCTTCAGGCTTGGCGTTCAGCGGAGAGGGATGGGAAGGGTGACCCAGAGGCTCTCTTGGCGGAGTTAAGGCAGACCATTGCGGCGATCGCTGCGGGGTTGAGGACAACTGGTTAGAATGCGAAATCCAGGATGGAAGGTTGCGGCAGGTGGGACTGGGATCAACCTGGCCTTAGGAATTCTTTATGCGTGGAGTATCTTTAAAAGTGCAATTGAGAGAGATTTCGGATGGGACTCGGCGCGACTGAACGATCCTTATGCGGTTTGTTGTCTCGTTTTTGCATTTGTCATGATTCTTGGGGGGAGATGCCAGGACCGGTTTGGACCCAGGCGGACAGCATTGCTGGGCGGAGTTCTTGTAGCAGCTGGATTGGGAATTTGCTCCCAAAGTTCTGATTACAAGGTTTGGGTATTGGGTTTTGGGGTGCTCTCGGGAATCGGGATCGGGTTTGGATACTCCGCAGCAACGCCCCCTGCATTAAAGTGGTTCCCAGCATCCATGACGGGAAAAGTTGCTGGTATTGTCGTGGCAGGGTTTGGGCTGGCCCCGCTCTATATTGCTCCTCTTACCGATCTACTTCTGAAAAAGGGGGGAGTTGGTTTTGCGACGTCGTTTTATTCCCTTTTCTTCCTTATTTCAGTGTGTGGTTTTGCTATGCTATTAAAAAATCCAGAAGAGAGAATTGTTGAGACAAGCGAGAAGTCAATGGTCGAGCAGGTTTCTGTGCAGCCTCTCGGTTTGTTTGTCCGTAAAGACTTTTATCTTCTTTGGATGATCTACTTTGTTGCCTCTGGTGCTGGACTCATGGTGATTAGCAGCATCAATGGAATGGCAAAGAAAAGTATGGGTGAGATGGCTTTTCTTGCTGTAGTTGTTTTAGCCTTAGGGAATGCGTCCGGAAGAGTGGTAGCTGGGTTTGTATCAGACAAGATCGGGAGAAGAACAACCCTCCTTGCTGTAACTATTTTGCAGGCGGTTTGCATGCTTATCGCTGTACCAGTGACTGAGGCCTTCAGTTATCCAATTCTCATCGTTCTGCTTGCGACCGCGATCGGTTTTCATTATGGGGCAAACCTTTGCCTTTTTCCTGCTTTTGCCAAAGACCTCTATGGCCTTACGAACTTTGGGGTGAATTATGGAATCCTATTTACCGCGTGGGGAGTGGGCGGGTTCGTCCTAAGCCGTCTTCAACAGATGTTGAAGGCTTCCAGCGGTAATTTCCGATCTTCTTTTTTAGTAGCTGCTGCTTTTCTTGTTGTGGGAGCGCTCTTGACCCTGCTCTTGGAGAAGCCCAAGAAAGCTGTCTTGGCCTAATTTGATTTTAGGATAAAGTTTCGCATGATTCTAGAAGCACCAGACCTTGTTTTCTTAGGCTTTTCACTTCTCAAAGCCATGGCAGTAGCCGGAGTGGTTCTTGTCATGGTTCCTGGAAGCGTAACGGCGGAGAGAAGGTTAAGCGCTTGGATGCAGGATCGCATGGGTCCGAACCGAGTAGGGATTCCTTTTACTAATATTCGAATCTTTGGGTTAGGGCAGGGCCTGGCCGACGCCATGAAGTTTTTGCTCAAAGAGCAGTTTGTTCCTGCCTCGGTGAATAAACTTTATTTCAACTTAGCCCCAATTTTAGCGATGGTTCCCGCCTTAGTAACAGTGGCCGTAATTCCCTTTAGTCCTGGATTCGACCTTCGACCCTTGGCGAGCTGGTTTGCGGCTTCGTTTCATTGGAACTCTGCGACTGTGGAGGCGTTTCAGGTCAGCGGTGTAGTCGCCAACCTAGATGTGGGGCTTCTTTTTGTCTTCGCAGTCATATCCCTGAGCGTGTACGGGATTGTTTTGGCAGGCTGGGCGTCGAATTCTAAATACCCCTTCCTTGGAGGCATACGCTCATCTGCACAAATTATTTCCTACGAGATTGCGATGGGAGCTTCCGTAGTTCCCGTCTTTCTAGTTACCCGGCAGCTAAACCTTGGAAAGATTGTTGATTACCAAGTTCAGCATGGTTGGCTGGCTGTTCCGAGTTTTGGAGATGGGATTGTGGGTATTTTCACTGGGATTTGCTTGGCTTTCTCATTTCTTGTTTTTCTGATTGCCTCATTTGCAGAGACCAATCGACTGCCATTTGATCTGCCTGAGGCCGAAACGGAACTAGTTGGGGGCTATCATACAGAGTATTCAGGGATGCGCTTTGCCCTCTTTTTTCTCGGGGAATATGCAGCAATGATCTCGGCCTCAGCCATTATGGTGACTCTTTTCTTGGGGGGCTGGAGTCTTCCGCTTCCTTGGTTCAATGGACTTCCCATGCCACAAACTGTGGCAGGATGGGCTTTGCCCTCTTGGTTGGCTGGGCATGGAATGCCTTGGTGGTTTGGATTTATTTCGGTGGGCGTTTTTTTAGTGAAAGTACTGATCTTTATCGCCTTCTTTATCGTGATTCGTTGGACCATTCCCCGGTTTAAGTATGATCAATTGATGAACTTGGGGTGGAAAGTGTTTATCCCAATGGCATTTGTAAATATTTTCATTGTGGCTGCACTACTGCTTCTCAAGTGATCAATCTTCGCTTCGGCCGTCTTTTCAGGGGAGCCCTTTGTATCGGTTGCTTTTTGTTTCTTTTTTCTGATGTTTTCAGTAGCGAGAAGGGGACCACAATCGTGGTCAAGAAAGACGAACGAAGGATTGCTGGGATCGGTACAAACGGAATCAGTCGCTGGACCTCATCAGTAGCCAGAGAGGATGAGGAGGTCGTGGCTGTCAATCAGAGTGGAAACACAGCCATGGTCAGCGTAAGCAATAAAAAGACCGGAAAGACACGAATCTTGAACTACGACGCGGAGAAAGGAATTCTGAGGTTTTCCCAGTCAGTGAACTAAATTATTTTGTGGGGACTTTATCCCGTTTTACGAAACCTCGAGGCCTGTTGGACTAGCCTCCTTTCATCGAATCGGCACCAATTACCGATCATCGATCATATTTGCCTATATTAGCAATTATAATAACTACTATAAATAGTTTGCTAAATCTGTAAAAACGCTGATGATCTTTACTTGGTCTCATTGGTTATTGCCTCAATCAAAATGAACTATCTTAAAAAGCGGGACGGAGAGAGCCAGCCCCTTGGCATGGTGCTGGAACGATGGGCGGCTCATACTGATTTATCGGTGGTGATCGCCAATGCGGGCGGGTTCATTGTGTGGGTAAACGCCGCCTTTACGCGTATGTGTGGATATAATTCAGATGAACTTCTTGGGAGACGGCCGGGGCATATTTTGAGTGGTGCACTATCAGAGAAAAGACCTAGGGAGGTTCTGAATCATGCAATCCAGCGCCAAATTCCCGTCCGAACGCGCATGGTCAACTACAAGAAGTGCGGGAAGCCGTACTGGGTCGAGATTCATTTGGAGCCGATCCATAATGATAGTGGTCATCTCACGGGTTTTATATCGGTTGAGCAGGATGTGACAAAGGACGAACTACATCAGCATGAGATTGGGGAACTATCAGCAGCCATGTATGAGGCCCTTGCTCGAAAGGTGAACTCCAATCGATCCAGCAAATCTCAGTCTAATCCACCTAAGAAAAGGCACTCAGCTAATCTCAAGATTCTCATCAAAAGGCGGAATCGCGGCCAGAGGCTGTTCAAAAAGAAGCCGTAAATCAAGATCGACTCAATCTGACAGGGTCTTGATGCTGTTTAGGCGGGGGCCTTAGTTAGCTGCAAAACAAGCAATGAAAAGTGCTGAATTGGAAATTCTGAGGATCAACTTTTAGGGGTGAGGTTTTGCAGTTTATGAATCATCTGGGGGACGGAATGAACCCCGAGCTTGCGGTAGATCGATTTACGGTGGTTATGAACCGTGCCCCAAGAGATCTCGAGTTGCCTGCCGATTTCCTTATCAGTAGAGCCACGGGTGAGGCGTGTGGCAATATCGAGCTCCCGGCGGGTCAGATGACGGCCTGTTTTTCGGTCAAGAAATCCGTTAAGCTTTGGCACATAGGGTTTTGTACTGCGTGTCGCGACGGGCGTATGGCCGTTCATGGCCTTCTTTAAAACCGTCTTAAAGTCCTTTGGGTCATCCTGAAGATCCACCCAGCCGCAGGCTCCACGGTTTTTCCAAAAAACCATTTCGAGAACGTGCCAACCCTCTTGATACACGATAAGGGTAACTTCTGCGTCGAGCCTGTGATCCAGTTCAGATTTTCCATTATGGAGGACGAGATCCTTCTTTTGAGGCGGGGGCTTGTGGCCGTTCAGGAAAAAGACTGGGGCAAGGGCTAGGTACTGCAGGTAATTGCGAACTAGTTCGGTTGCAATTCCCCAGTTGGGAGAAATAAAAATGCGGGGAGCTAGATCCGAGATCGGCACTTAATGTACGTTATGTCGAAAGTGATAATAAGCGAGGACTGAAGTTATCCGATCTGTCAGGAGCAGAACTCAGAATCGCGCGGTCGTTGCTTCGACTAGATCTTTTTCTTTAGTCTAGGTGTTCCAAAAGGTGACTTTCCACCTACCATGTCTTGGAACAGGCTTTTCCACGATACAAGCGAGTCATGGAGATCAAAAAAGCTAGTAGCACCTTTTCTTTTCCAGAAACAAATGTCGATTGATCTCCAGTCCGATTTGTAAACTCCAAGGCGGTAGTTGCATCCCCTTAATTTAGGCAAGGGGTAATCACCGTTATGCATAATGAAGTCGCCATATCGATAGCTTCTGTTTCTTTCTGCAACCGCTTTTGCTTTTACGCCAATTTCACCCACAAAAAATAGTCTCAAAAGCTCAGGCATCATGCCCTGCGAGGGGGAGAGAAATATCTCCTTACAGCAGATTGAGCGCAGTTTAAATACATGATCATTCACAAAGACAACATATATCCCAAACAGGACATAGCAAACTGAGCTACAATCTATTTTACAAAGTGATTCCAAGAAAAATGAAGGTTATATTAAGACACAGACGTAGACGCCCTCTAAACCACTGCTGGCCAGATGTTGCTTAGTGACTGTGATTCTTAGGAGGCGTGACCGCGACGATATGAGATATAATCGAAAATTCTTTTTTTCCAGTCTGAGAGCATTAACTTTCTGGCCCATGCTGGAAATCCTCTAAAGATAAATCAGTAGTTTATGATATTCGAATCTCAATCGGCATCCTGCTCAAACCACGATAAATCCGACCCAACCGATGGACGGGCCACCAGCGATACAGATAGACGTCGAGCGGACGCCACATGGCGACCCATCCCAGAATGATTAGTCCTTCGCGCAGGATGGGGCGGAAGCGACCGAGTTCCGGGTCGACCGTCTGTGCGATCGTCACACAAAGTCCTAAAAAGAGGGTAGCAATAACGAGACTGATCCAGCCGTAGTGCAGGAGTTGTTTGAGCTCGCGACGGTTCATTTCTGCGCGATAGGCGAAATAGTTTCGGATCGAATCGGAAAGAATCTGCACAGCGTCCGGTCGATCAGTGGCTTGGCCGAGATGGACGATCAGCTTGTACGGTTTACGGGAGGAGTGTTCCTTTGCCCAGCTGACAATAAACTCTTCAGCCTCCCGATCTAGATCCCGCTCGTGAAATGGGGAGGGATCCATCGAATTGAAGATCTGCTGGAGGGTTTGGACTTTTACCTCAATCAGCTGATATTTGGATTCCACAGACATAAGGGATTATCGTTCAAAAAGCTTCGAGGGAAAGAGGATCATTTGTGCAATGGTAGGGCTGGGTCCGTGAACCGGCCGCAGTTTTTTGCTAGAGGCTACCCTCAGTTTATTGCGGCCGCCTGCGTAAAGCGGTCCTACCTAAATATCCTTTGCGAAATAGGTAAAGATGATGTCTGCTCCGGCTCTGCGAATGGAAAGCAGGGACTCATCTCTGGCTTTCTGTAGATCGACCCAGCCCTTCTGGGCTGCGGCGTGGATCTGGGAAAACTCACCGGAGACCTGGTATGCAGCGAGGGGAAGTCGGGTGTTCTCCCGTAGATCCCGAAGGATATCGAGATAAGGTCCAGCGGGTTTTACCATCAGGACATCGGCGCCCTCTATTTCATCTAAAAGG
>Ga0114976_10000740_pt1 | contig 20514 bp, 21 predicted proteins | sample S_130805_EF_Meta_FD_87319 | JGI IMG/M metagenome (GOLD analysis project Ga0114976, IMG submission 87319) | Freshwater microbial communities from Lake Simoncouche, Canada to study carbon cycling - S_130805_EF_MetaG | ecosystem: Environmental > Aquatic > Freshwater > Lake | place: Lake...
GACTACGACGTTGATAGGACGGGTGTGGAAGCGTGGTAACACGTTAAGCTTACCGTTACTAATAGCTCAATTGGCTTGATTTATGCACTGAAAAATTTTTCGATACAAATTACAATGTTAAAATTTTACGCATATTATAAATATTATACATATTATAAATATAAAGTTCCAAAATGCAAAAAATTAAACATTCTAAAAATATACTGTGCTTGTGCTGTGGTAAGAAATTAAAAAAAGCAATTAATTTACCAAAATTTCCTGTGACTGAATTTTATATTCACAGCAGTGAAAAAGTTAATAATAATTATTTAGTTAATCAAGCTTATTTATTTTGCAATAATTGCAAGCACATGACTATAGAAAAAACTCTAGATCCAAATTTTATATATTCAAATTATACAACAATTAGCAGTCAGAGTAGAGGAGCATTTGAGTGTCTAAAAAATTTTTATAAATTTTTTAAAAAAGATAAAATTAATCTGTTAAATGCAAATATTATTGATATTGGCGGTAATGATTCGTCTTTTTTAGAATTTTTTAAAGAAAAAAAAAAAATTAATATAGATCCGAATGCTAGTACTAAAGATAAAAAAGTAAAGATTTACAGAGCTTTTTTTGATAAAGTGGATTTTTTTAAATTTAACTCAAATTCTTCTAATTTTTTTTTTTCTAGTCATACTCTTGAACATTTAGCAAAACCTCAAGACTTAATTAGGAATATTGCAATCAATATGAAGAATAAAGATAGATTATATTTGCAGTTTCCAAGCTTAGAGCGTTTAATTATTATGAAAAGGTTTGATCAGCTTTGCCATCAGCATTTAAATTTTTTTTCAATTTTATCAATTAACAAGTTATTAAATTTAAATAATTTGTACATCAATCGTTATGAATACGATGATAGTCATTTCGGGACCCTAAGAGTTGTGGCTACAAGAAAAAAAAATAAAATAAAAATTGCAAAAGCGAATATAAATTTCAGGACTATCAAAAAAAATTTTAAATATTTTTCTACCAAATGCAAGACCTTTAATGCAATTAAATTAAACGATATTAAGAATTATCAGGGTTTTGGAGCGGGAATATTAACCCCAGTTCTGTCTTATTTTTTGCCTAATCTTAAAAAATTAAAGTATATTTATGATGATAATTCAAAAAAATTTAAAACGAAATTTATTACAATGAATCCAATAATTGAGAATCCAAAATTTATTAACAAAAATAAAAAAATTATTGTAACTTCTACGAGTACTAATTTTGCTCCACGAGATATTATTAAACGACTTTCTAAATTAGGTTGCAGGCAAATTGTATTGCCGCCAACATTTAATATAAAATATTTTTAATTAATTTATAGTATTAGGTATATAATTTTATGAATTTTGGGATTAAAGAAAAAAATGCGTTAGTTACCGGTGGCGCAAATGGAATAGGAAAATCTATTAGCGAGGCCCTCGCAAATGAAGGTGTGAATGTTTTTTTTACCTCCAGGTCTCAAAAAACAATTCGCGAAATGGAAGGTACCCTTAAAAAATATAATACGATGTGCAAAGGCATTAAAGTAGATTTTCTTATAAAAAATTCTTTAAATAATTTTTTAAATCAAATAAAAAAACTAAAGATTGATATTTTAGTAAATAATGCCGGGCATACTTTTGATATTACAAATCCTTATTGTGACATAAGTGATTGGCACAAATTAATGAAAGTTAATTTTGACACTCCAGTTCAAATAGTAAATGCAGTAGTTCCTTATATGAAAAAAAAAAATTGGGGAAGAATAGTAAATATAACTTCTTGTGCCGGTCTTGAAAATAGTGGACCTGTAACATACACTGTTTCTAAGGCAGCTCTTACGGCCTACACAAGAACAATGGGAAGAATATTAGCGACTGAATCTAAGAATATAGTTATGTCCGCTGTATTTCCAGGCGTTGTTGTCACAAAAGGTGGGCATTGGGAAAAAATTTTAAAAAATAGTCCAGGTCACGCTAAAAAATATTTAAAAGAAAGGTGCCCACTTGGTAGATTTGGAGAAGTTGAGGAAATAAGTCCAGTAGTTGTATTTTATTGTTCACAACTTGCATCGTTTAGTCATGGAGCAATTATCCCTGTGGACGCTGGTCAATCAAGGCATTTTATGACCCATAACTATTTAACATGACGAAACTTACTGACGCATTAGCGTTAATATTAAAAGAAAATAATATAAAAAGCGTTTTTGGATTACAAGGAGGAGCAGTTGTTCACATTTTTGACTCTTTGGAAAAGTATAAAATAAATGTCACCTATACACATCACGAACAAACAGCATCCTTAGCTGCAGTAGCTAACGCAAAGGCAACTCAGAATATTGGATGCGTTGTAGTTACGACTGGTCCAGCATGCACAAATGCAATGACCGGACTTCTAGCGGCCTGGCAAGACTCTGTTCCTTGTATATTCATAAGCGGACAATCAAGAAGCAATCACACTTCTTATGGAAAAAAAGTAAGACAGACTGGAACGCAAGAAGTAAACATATGTGATATTGTAAAGCCGATTACTAAATATGCATGCTTTGTAAAAAACAAAAATAAATTTGTTAAGGAAATGAGAAAAGCCTTAGCCATCGCAATAAGTGGAAGACCAGGACCCGTGTGGTTAGATATCCCACTTGAAACTCAATGGTCAGAAATTAATTATATTAAAAGGAATGAAGTTTCCAAAATTAATCAACATAAAAAAATATCACAATCAAAAATAAATAATTTCCTCAAGTTGTGCAAAAATTCAAAGAAACCATTACTTTTATTAGGTTTTGGATGTCGATTATCAGATCCAAAGATTGTAAATATAATAAATTTAATTAAAAGGGAAAAAATCCCATTCGTAAGCACATGGAATGCTAAAGATTTTTTTCCAACAACTCATAAAAAAAATTTAGGCACAATTGGAATGAGTGGACAAAGAGGAGCCAATAAAGTTATTTTTGAAGCAGACTTGATAATTTGTCTTGGCACCCATCTTTCAATTCCGCACACAACAACTTTATATGATAATTATGCAAAACAGGCAAAAAAAGTAATAGTAAATATTGATAAAAATCAATTACAGAATTTAAATGTTAAATTTGATTTAAAAATTTGCACGGACGTAAAAAAATTTTTATTGAATATAAGAAATAAAAAATTATTTAAAAAGTTAGAGTGGAAAAATTTAGAATATTTCAGAAAAATTAATTGGTATAACCCAAAAAAAAATATCAAGGTAAACTCTGATTTTTTTATAAATAAATTAAGTGCAGTGTTACCTTCTAAATCGTGCATCATTATAGACGGGGGAGGAACAGCTTTATATAGCGGATTTCAAAGTACGATTGTAAAAAAAAATCAAAGGATTATTTGTTCTTCAGCAATTTCATCAATGGGAACGGGCTTAGCTGAGTCAATAGGTTGTTTTAAGAGTGGCAAATTTAATAAAATGATTTGCATAATAGGAGACGGCAGTTTTTTAATGAATATTCAAGACTTAGAAAATATAAAACAATACAAAATGAATCTTTCTGTAATTTTAATTAATAATAATGGATATCTTGCAATTAGACATACTCAGAAAGAATTTCTCAAAGAAAAATATTACGGAACAAATCCTAAAGGAAATTTAACTATGCCAAATTTTAAATCCGTTGTGAAAGCCTTTGGTTTGGACTATATAAAAGTTGAAAGATATAATCAGATTAAAAGTGCAATAAATTATATTTTGAATCAACAAACACCAACAGTTTGCGAAATTATTACAGACGAGGAACAGTCTTCACTTTTTAAACAAGGTTACAGAAAAGTTGCTGACGGTAGATTTGAACCTCAGAACCTAGCAGAAATGCACCCTTTCTTCGAAAAATCAGTATCTAACACTAATAATTAATTAATGAAAAAATTAAAGTTATTTTATTCACAAAAGCCTTAAAATGAAAAAAAAAATTTTAGTCATAGAGTCAAATTTTTTTAGTGGAGCTAGCTTCATTAATTCTTCATTAAGTAGAAATTTAAAAATTGTAAGTGTATGCAGATCTAAAGAAAATAAGAATTATTTTCTACCTTATTATTTCAGTAAGAATAAAAAAAATTTTAAATTTTGTAAGATTTATATAAATCATGATTTATTTAAATTATTAAAAATCATAAAAAATTTTAAACCTCAATTTATAGTAAATTTTGCAGTACAAAGTATAGTTGCAAAAAGTTGGCACGAACTTTTGCACTGGTATCGAACAAATGTTATTTTAGAAAAAAATTATTAAAGAAATCTAAGCATTGTGATTAAAAAAAAAATTAATAATTATTTTTCTAAGAGAAATTGTACTCTTCTTGGCGTTGGCCCAATGAGCGTTAACTGCGTAGATTCAGTTTTAGAACTTACAAATGAATACAATGTGCCAATTATTTTGATAGCAAGTAGACGTCAGATTGACTCGGAGCAATTTAATGGAGGTTATGTAAATAATTGGACAACCTCAGAATTTGCAAATTACGTTAGAAATAAAGATAAAGTAAAAAATGTCATTTTAGCGAGGGATCATGGCGGGCCATGGCAAAATAATAATGAAATAGAAAAAAAAATGAATCCAGATCAAGCTATGAGATCTGCAAAAGACTCTTTTAAATCAGACATAGATGCAGGGTTTGAAATTCTACATATTGATCCAAGTATTGATATAAATGGACCAGTCCCAAAAGATAAATTAATGGATCGTTTATTTGAGCTTTATGAGTATTGCTGGGACTATGCAAAAAAAAGCAATAAAGAAATTGCTTTTGAGGTCGGAACTGAAGAACAAAGTGGCAGTACAAATACTCCAGACAATTTAAATGAAACTTTGCACTTAATTGAAAAATTTTGTAATAAAAATAAAATACTTTTTCCAAGTTTTGTTGTAATTCAGACAGGAACAAAAGTCATGGAGATGAGAAATATTGGAAGCTTTGATTCACCTTTGCGAGTAGAAAATGAAATTGCAGCTGAAATTCAGGTGCCTAAAATGATTGAAATATGTAAAAATTTTAATATCTTTATGAAAGAACATAATACCGATTATTTATCTGACCAGTCTTTATTATGGCATCCAAGATTAGGAATTCATGCAGCAAATGTTGCTCCTGAATTTGGAGTTGCAGAAACAGTCGCATTTTTGCAAATTTTAGAAAACAACAATCTTCGTTCATTAGCTTTAAAATTTATAGAATTATCTCATAACTCTAAAAAATGGCAAAAATGGATGCTCCCAAATTCAACAGCATCTGTTCGTGAAAAAGCTTTAATCTCAGGTCATTATATTTTTTCAACACCTGAGTGTATTGAGCTTAGAAAAGAAGCTTTATTCAATCTTAAAAAAAAAGGAATTGATCTTAATGCTCACCTTTGTCAACAAATCAAAAAAAGTATTTTTCGTTACATGTATAATTTTCGTTTAACAGAAATAGCATGAAATCTATTGCCACTATAATTCTCAACAGAAATTTGCCAGAAGTCACAGATAGATTATATGAACACTTAGTAAAATATGATGGTGCAGAGACAGATATATACGTTTTGGAAGCAGGATCAGATAAGGATAAACTTTCTAAATATTGCACCTGGCATGCAAATAGTGATGAAATAGTTAATCAAGGTTTGCGTTATTCTAGAGGAATGAATTACGCTCTTCTTCAGCTTTATAATGAAAAAAAATGGAAACATTATGAAGGTTTTTTTTTAATAACAAATGATACAGAGTTTTCAAACTCAAAAACACTAAAGCCTCTTCTAGAAATTCTACATGAACATCAAAAAATAGGAATTTTATCTCCCTGCTCTTCGCGCTGGGGTGAAAAACTTTTACTTCAAAAAGAAGATACTAAATATTTTTGGTTTATTCATAATAATGCCTTTCTTTTTCGAAGAACTTTTATCGAAAGTATTATGGAAACAGAAAAAGCAGATTATCTAAATTTTATTTTTGATGGCACTAATTTTCGCGGTTATTTTTCTGAAAGTGAGATAATTGCAAAAGCTTATTCTAATAATTGGGCAGCCGCTATTACATCAAAAGTTTTTGCAGAAGAAAATGAAAGTTATTTACTAAAAAAAGCAGATTTAATAAAAACAGAGTCTTATGACGAAAATATAAGTCTTTACCTTCAAGAGGGGTTAGTTTGGTTAAAACGAAAGTATGGATTTAACAGTCGTTGGTCTATGCAACAGTATGTTAAATCTTTTTATGATAATTTTTTTAATTATAATCCAGAGTTAAAAAAATATAAAATTTAAAAAAATTATGAAAATAATCGACAAGCCATGGGGTAAAGAGGAATTGTTAGAAATTAATGATCATTATATGGTCAAAAAACTAACTATGTGGAAAGGTCACCGTTGTAGTTTACAGTATCATAAACAAAAGAAAGAAACCATTTATGTTCTTAGTGGTCAACTTAAAATCTATTCTGGCCTATCAGAAAATAAACTCACTGTAAAAATTTATGGTCCAAACGATGCAATAACTCTTTTGCCAGGTACAATTCACCGAATGGAAGGGGTGGAGGACTGCGTTTATCTTGAAGCAAGTACTCCACAAATGGAGGATGTGGTGAGAATTCAAGATGACTATAACCGTACAAAATTGTAGTGAGTTATAGAGTTATTATTCCAACCGCTGGAGTTGGATCCCGCCTTGAAAAATTAACTAAGTATCTTAATAAGTCTTTAGTAAACCTTGCAAATAGACCAATTTTATCACACTTAATTGATCAATTTCCTAAAACTTGTGATTTTGTAATAGCACTTGGATACAAAGGCGATTTAGTAAAAGATTTTTTAGAATTGAGTTACCCTAATCGAACTTTTTACTTTGTAAATGTAAAACCATACGAGGGAAAAGGATCGGGCTTAGGTTATACACTTTTATGTTGTAAAAAATATTTACAAGAACCTTTCGTATTTATTTCATGTGATACACTAGTTAAAGAGCCAATACCTAACGCTAAATTTAATTGGATGGGTTATGCGAGTAAAAAAAAAACATTTTCATACCGTACATTACAAATTAAAGAAAATAAAATTGTTCAAATTAATGAAAAAAATAGTAATTCATTAGAAAATCAAAGACCCTACATAGGACTTGCGGGAATAAAGGATTATAAAATTTTTTGGAAGGAAATGGAGAATGGTAAACAAATTGCTATTCAACAAGGAGAAGTTTTTGGTTTAAGAAAAATTTTAAACCAACAAACAATTCAATCATTAAAATTTACCTGGTCTGACACTGGAACTCTAGAGAGTTTATCTAAGACGAAAAAATTATATGTTAATTTAAATAAATTTAATATTCTTGAAAAAGAAAATGAAGCTATTTGGTTTTTAGGAAATAAAGTAATTAAATTTTCTACTGACCCTAAGTTTATAAAAAACCGTTTTACACGAAGTAAAAAGTTAAAAAAATTTATTCCTAAAGTTTTACACTTGAAAAGACATATGTATTCATATAATAAAATTGACGGAAAAATCTTATCGAAAATTATAACATTACCATTATTTAATAATTTATTAGAGAGTTGTAAAGTTTTTTGGAAAAAAAAAAATTTTACTATTAAGGAAAAAGCGATTTTTAATAAAAAATGTCATAAATTCTATTATGATAAAACTATAAAGCGTATAAATTTATTTTATAAAAAAGTTAATAAAAAAGATGGAGTTGAAAACATTAATGGTGAAGCAATGCCTTCTTTATCAAATTTATTAAATTATATTGATTGGAAAGATTTAACAAATGGATTGCCTGGTCGATTTCATGGTGATCTTCACTTTGAAAATATTTTATATTGTTCAAAAAAAAAGACTTTTAAATTTTTAGATTGGCGGCAAGATTTTGCTGGTAATTTAGATGTTGGAGATATTTATTATGATTTAGCGAAACTTTTGCATGGGCTAATTGTTCCTCATGAAGTAATTGCAAAAAATTATTTTTTAGTAGAATGGAAAAATAATAAAATATTATTTAAATTGGATCGCAAACAAATTTTAGAAAAGTGTGAAATGAGATTTAATGAGTGGTGTATTCAAAATAATTTTTCATTAAAAAAAATTAGAATTTTAACAGGGTTAATTTATTTAAATATAGCGCCCTTACATCATCGTCGTTATTCACTATTCTTATATGCTCTTGGTAAAAGCATGTTAAAAAAAGAATTAATTAAAAAAGTATGAATTTAATTTTTAGAAATAGCGATGTCATATTAAAGCAGAAAGATTTAATAAATCTTTATAGTTTCAAAAAATTTCCAGTTTTTATGGGTTGTACCAATCAAAAAAAAGAGCTTGATCTTTTGATTGATATGAATTGGAGTATTTCTAAAGACTCTGGAACAATTCAATTAAATCCTTTATTGCCTTTAGAGATTATTTATAAAGAACAACATGGTTCAGGGTGTGTTGGAGATTTATGGAGTCAACATCATTTGGCTTTTGCAAAATTTGTTCATTCTTTTAATTTTAAAACAGTTTTAGAAATCGGTGGGCTACACGGAATTTTGAGTAAGTTATACGAGGATTTGGATAGAACAATTGATTGGACAATCATTGAACCAAACCCAATTCCTGTGAACGGAGTCACCGCTCATTTTATTAAAGGATATTTTGATGATAAGTTTAAATTTGATAAACAAGCAGATGGAATTATACATTCTCACGTATTTGAGCACATATATGATCCCCATATATTTTTAAATCATATTAGTAATTTTCTTTCAGATGGAAAATATATGTTATTTTCACTGCCTAATTTAGAAGAAATGCTTAAAAGAAAATATACCAATGTTATAAATTTTGAACATACTATATTTTTAACTCAACCTTACATTGAATACTTACTTTCTAAATACCATTTTCGAATTATCAAAAAAGAATATTTTAAGAAAGATCATAGTATTTTTTATGCATGCATTCGCGATTCCAAAGTTAAGTTCTCTGATCTTCCCAAAGGGCTGTTTGAGTATAATAAAAAACTTTTTCTTGAATATGTTAATTATCATCAACAATTAATTGAAAATTTAAATTCACAAATTAAGACGTTACAAAAGGATCAAAAATTATATCTTTTCGGAGCGCATATTTTTTCACAATATTTAATTAGTTTCGGATTAAATGTTAATCGTTTGGAGTGCATAATAGATAATGATTTTAATAAACAGGGCAAGAGACTTTACGGAACTGATTTAAAAGTATTTTCTCCAAAAATATTGAGTAAGGATAATGATCCAGTAGTTATACTCAAAGCTGGAGTTTACAATCAAGAAATTAAAAAAGATATTCTTGAAAATATAAACTCTAAAACATTTTTTTTGTGACAAAATTTAAAATTGAATTTCTTGATAGATATAAAGTTATTAATTCTTGTAATCTTAACAAAGATTCCATTGGATCATTAGAATATTTTAAATGGTGGTCAATTGCGATTAAATCCATTAATTTTTTAGAAGAAAATTACATTGGAAAAATAGCTCTAGCCTAAATAAAGGTATTAAAAATATATTTGATTTTTTTACTGAAAATTATTTTTTTAATATAAATTATTACAATAATATCTGTTATTCTTTAGTAGTTAAATATGCAAATTAAAATTTTAACTTCTAAAATAATTCAGATAATTTATCATTTTTTAAGATATTTTAACTTAGTTAATGTTGATTACAAAATTAATCCAGATTTAAATTTTGGATCAAAGATAGCTAATAATTTTTTTATTAAAAAATTAAAGAACTCTAAATTGTATTTAGAATATGGCTCTGGGAGCTCAACACTATTGGCAGCCAGGTTAAATAAAAAATTTATTTCTATAGAAAGTGATAAACATTTTTATCTATATTTAAAAAAAAAGATAACTGAGTGTATATTTAAAAAGAATTTAAAGTACAAATATATTTTAGAAGATTTTGGCTTAGTATCTTTTTATTCAGATCCTCTTTTTTATAAATTAAGAAAAAATATTTTAAAAAGCAAAGCAGAAGCTTATGCTGGTTCAGTGTTAAATTCATTTTTAAAAAAAAAATTTCCAGATTTAATTCTTATTGATGGCCGATATAGGGTGTTATGCGCTTTAAAAATATATTTATTTTTAAATAAATATTTTTACAATAAAAATAATAATACTGTTATTTTATTAGATGACTATAAATATAGAAAAAAAGTATATGGTGTTTTAAATAATTTTTATAAAATTTCTATAATTGGGAGATTTGGATATTTAAAGCCTAGAAAATATATAATAAAAAAATTCGAACTTAACATTACTGATTTGCTTGAAAAATTTTCTTTAGATTATAATTGATTAGACACTTTTTTATTTTATTTTAATATTCTCTATATTTAAAAATATTAATAATGTTTTATGGAATTCTTTTATGTTACTATAGATCATTGTGTTAAGAATTTTTTATAGTTATTGATATGGGTAAGAAACATCATAATTAAAAAAAATTTTTAAAAAGTTGATTACTAAATGATCGAAACATACCTTTGTTGCTTATAATAACAGAACTAGAATTATTTAATTTATGAAATCAGAAAAAGTCGCTTTTTTAGATCGCGATGGCGTTATTAATTCTAATAATTTTAATAATGGATACATTGCAAACCCGATCAATTTTAGGTGGATTCCTGGAGCAAAAAAAGCCATTAAACTTTTAAAAAATAAAGGCTTCAAAGTAGTTGTAGTGAGTAACCAGTCAGGAGTTGCGAGGGGTTTCTTTAAAATTTCTGATGTACGAAAATTGCATTTATTTATCCAGAATCAACTTAAATTAATCAATACAAAGATAGACGCTTTTTTTTTCTGCCCATATCACCAAGATGGAGTCATTAAAAGATTTAAGAAAAATAGTAATCTTAGAAAACCAAAAATAGGAATGTTTAGATTAGTTCAAAAAAAGTGGAAAATAATTAAAAAAAAATCTTTTATAATTGGTGACCAGACTACAGATATGGAATTTGGAAAAAAAGCGGGAATACGTGGTTATTTATTTAAAAGTAAGAATTTGTTTTATTATATTAAGTCAAAAAAAATATGCTAATAATAGTTTAGAGAATGCACAGTAAAAAAAATATTACAATAATAAAAAAAAAATTATGCATTCTTTTTTTGAAAGATCAGTATCTAACACTAATAATTAATAAACTTTAGTGAATGATTAGTAATTTTAACTAAAAAAGAGAAATATGAATTTTTTATTTATAAATCCTCCCTCTGAAAATAAAAAAAAATATATTAGGTTGATAGATTGTTCTCATGAGGCCAAGGCAAGTTATTTATGGCAACCTAACGATTTTATGATTATTTCTTCCTATTTTAAAGAGGAAGATAATTATTATTTAATAGACGGAACAGTTGATCAGTTAGACAGCGAAAGTTTTTATAAAGAGGTAAATAATTTAAAGAATGTAAAGTTTGATGTAGTATTTTTTGCTACAGGTTCTGCCTGTTATTATGAGGATCTTTTTTATTATACTAAATTAAGAGAAACTTTTTATTACTCAACTATATGTGTTTTGGGAGATGTGTTTGTTGAAAAAAATTTTAGAGAAGATATTTTTAAACGTGATGTAGATGCAATTATTTTCAAACCCTATGATCTTGATTTAAGTCATATTAGTCAAATACGTAAGTTAAAAATTGAAAAAAAGGATTTTTCTTTTGTGGATTGTGTCATTACACATCCAGACAACCACCCTTTTGATAATAAAGCAAAGAAATTATCAATTGTAGATAGTGATATTCCAAAGCATGGTATTTTTAAGAAAAAATATTCATGGCCTTTTTTAACAACTAAAAATTTTACAACAATTACCTCAATGTGGGGGTGTACCTATTCATGCTCATATTGCACAAGTGGGATTATGCATCCGATATCTCGTTCTAATAATTCAATTATTAAAGAAATTGAGTTTATAAAAAAATCTGGTTTTAAAGAAATTCAATTTTTTGACAAAGTATTTGGAATTCCAAAAATAGAACGGATTAAATTAATGAAAGAAATTATTGAAAAAAAATTAACTATTCCTTTTTCATGTTATTTTCATCCCAGCATGTATGATCCTGAATTTTTGGAACTGATGAAAAAATCTGGGTGTCATACAATAATTATAGGTATAGATTCCGCAGATTTAGAAAGTTTGGCCTTATACAATAGAAAAGTAACTCAAAAAGTTTTAGATTTATTAATTAAACACGCGAATGATTTAAATATAAACGTTTGCGCAGACTTTATTATTGGTTTGCCGCACGAAAAGGAAGAAGATGTTTTAAAAACAGTTGAATATTCAAAAAAAATTAAGATTGATTTTGCTTCATTCAATATAGCTGCCCCTTTGCCTGGAAGTTCATTTAGAAAAGATGCAATAAAAAAAGGAACAATAAATGCACAAGATCTTAGTGATACTTTAAATACTTCTTTTTCATCACAATTTATAAGCGCTGAACGTTTAATAGAAATAAGAAAAAAAGCTAATTTTGAATTTTATTTTAGATTTTCTATGATTTTTAGAAGATTAAGAAGATTAAGATCTTTTGAGCATTTTTTCATTCAACTTAATCAAATGTTTGGAATTATTAGAAATAATTTTTAAATAATTTTTTATAAATTTAATGAAATCCATATCCTTTGTGGTTCCTTGCTATAACGAAGAGAAAAATTTAGAAGCAACTTTATCTAATATTTTAAAATTATTAAAGATTATAAAAATTAAAAAATATGAATTAATTTTTATTAATGACGCCTCTACTGACAAGTCTCATTTTGTAATTAAAAAATTGAAAATTAAGCATAAAAATATTGTTTATATTAAAAATAACAAAAATTTTGGTCTTGGTTATTCAATTAAGCTGGGTGTTTTGAAGGCAAAAAATGATTTTATTTTATTTGTACCAGGAGATAATGAACATGATTATGATGGTTTAATGCCGCTTTTTAAAAGATTTGGAGATTACAAGATTACCATTCCTTATATAATAAATAAAAAAGCAAGATCTAGTTTTAGAAGAATTTTGTCTGCAATTTACACTTTTATGTTAAATTTTATTTTTAAAAAAAATATTCCATACTTTAATGGTCTTGTTTTATATGAAAAAAAAATTATACAAGAAGTGCAATTAGAAATAAAAAATTTTAGCTTTAGTTATTTAGCAGAAAGCCTAATTAGATGTCTAGATAAATGTAATAATTATCAGATAGTGGGATATAAAATTAGAAATCAAAAAAATAGAGGCAGCAATGCACTAAAATTAAGAAATATTTTTTATTCTTTATATTTTATATTTAAATTTAGATTTAGATTTAAATAAAATTTATATGCTCTGTTGTTTGCGTGGTTTTTTCATTATATATAGAAGTTTCTCCTTTTACATGTGCGTCCAAAGCTTCATTTACTTTGTGTTGGAGGCAAAGAGAACCGCACATCTTTTGGGCGTTAAAATTTGGCGAAGAAAGATAATTCATTACTTCCCAATATTGATCTGATTGCCAAATATCTTTAAATCTTTTATCGACAATATTTCCAATGTGAAATTTTTTATATTTATTATTAAACAGCATTCCGCAGGGTGCAATGAGTCCTGAGCCAGAAATTTGTAACATAAAAGGGGCTCCAAAGCATCTTTGATAACGCCTTAAACCCTCATCTTTAATTTTTGACCATTTTATTACACACTTATAAGAATCATTTGAATATTTTTCTGCTTTTTTTAAAAGAGGATACAATTTCTCGTAATCTTTATAATTAATTCCAAGTTCTCCATCTTCGTTATCCGAACAATGTTTTATAATTGCATAGTCAACTTTTAATTTTTTCCCTAATTCTGCAAGAGGAATAATTTGGTCAGAATCTTTTGGCATCAAAACCATCTGCATTCCTATAGTAACACCCAGTTTTGATTTTTTTTTAATTGAAACCATATCTTCAATATTTTGACACACTCTATCAAAGCTACTTTCTTTACATCCCATAATTTCCGCGTATCTTTTTCTCTCACCTGCTGAAAAATTAATTCTTACATAAGTTAAGTAAGGAAGCACTTCTTCAGACTTGTCCTTTGTTAAAACAAATCCATTCGTTCCGACCGCCATAGACAGTCCCAATTCATAACCTTTTTTACATGCGTCAATAAAAACTGGAGAAATTGTGCTTTCCCCATCAGATACAAAACTTATTGCTTTAACTCCCATTTCGGCACAGTCTTCTAAAAAGTTAAAAATAACTTTTTTATCAATTATTTTCCTGTCATTTTCCTGAAACATTGCATAACAAAATCCGCATGAGTAATTACAAGCTCTAGTTAGAGACATGTCTATAGTAATAGGCGCTATTCTTTCTCCACGTTCCCAGGCCATAACTCTTTCTTTGTGCCAAGATATCTTTGTACCATCTAAAATTAAATTGGTATCTTTTGTGTTCATTTTAGTTTTCCCATTCGTAATTTGTTAGCATCTTTTGTTTCTTCATAAAAGAGTTCAATTTTTTCATTAGTATTTTTTCTTAAATATTCCTCAAGTCTTAACAGAAATATTGGTGATTGGGCATAAAAACTATTATTTTTGTTTAAAGTTAAACTAATTCTAAACATATCTTTATTTAAATTTTTAAAAATGACAAAATTATTTGTTCCATTCATTTTTTCAAAAGCATTAATTGAATTAATGATAAGCTTCTCTTTATCATTATTTTGCAAAGATTCCCATTTTTTTGATAATTTTAAATCAAAAGTGTTTTTTTTATATTTAGATTCTTTTGATAAATCTTGCCATATATTTGATATTAGATTGTGGCTTAAGGAAAAAATATTCTTTTTCATAAAAGGGTTAATTATGCCGTTAATATTATTTTTAATATTTTTTGGTCTTAAAAAATATTCAAGTTTAATTATCCCATGCTCATATGCCTCCTGTACCGTCAGCCCTATAATGGTGCTACAGAAAATATCTAAAAATATATTTTCACTATTATCTTTTCCTGTTGAAAAATAGGCTTCGTTTATAATATTTCTTTCAATATTAAGATAGACCCCGTAATCATCGTATGTCGATGATAGTGAAAATTTTGAAGAATTTTTTAAAATATTTATAAAAATATGTTTTTTAGGTAAGTATAAATTTTTTATTTGCGTTATATTTTTTTCTTTTTCTTTTAAAAATTTAAATTTTTTTATTTTTTTTACTCTTGTTTTTTGAATTTTTTCTCTTGAAATTCTAGTTATTGTTAAATCTAATTTTTTTAATGATATTTTTTTTATATAAAAAATATGTAAAGCATCTTTTTTCTTGTACAAACATTCTGAAAATATTTTTATTATTTTGTAAATTTTTTTATAATTTTCTTCAGACTTTTTATCGCTACTAATATTAAGTGTAATTTCTGAATAATGCGAATTATGTATTGAAAAAATTAGTTTTGGAATACTTAGATAAATATTTTCATCCGGTATCCAATATTTTAAATGACTTTCACCAAAATCTCTAAGCTTGTTTGTTAATTGTTCGTTATAATTTTTTACTAAATCATTATAATTAATTTCAATTTTCATTTATGTCTAAAAAGGACCAGTAAATTTTTGATCAGGAATATCAGTTTCATCAAGGCTTAATTTTGGAAAGTCTTTTTTATCCATTTTAATTTTAAGAATATTTTCTATTGATTTTAAAATTGATTTTACGTCAGGATAGCAATACTGCGCCAATGCTCTCGTACTGGGAATGGGAGCTTGATTGACTCCGATCCGAACAGGATTATTAAGCATTTTTTTAGAAAATTTTTCAGAAACTAATGCAATGATCTCGGAAGCAACCCCGTAGGTTGACCAACTATTATCAACAACTAAGAGTCTTTTGGTTTTCTTTATAGAAGATATAATTGGCATTGAATCTAGTGGTCTTAAAGTTCTAAGATCAATTACATCAGCAGAGATTTTATATTTTTCTAATATTTTTAAAGCCTTAAGCGTCTCTATTACCATGTAAGAGTAAGTTACTATTGTAATGTCTTTTCCATTTTTAATTTTTATAGATTTTCCAATTTTTGTTTTGTAGTATTTTTTTGGAACATGAGAAGATGTATTGTGAAGCCATCTATGTTCAAAAAAAATAACCGGATTATTATCTTCTATGCTAGATATTAATAACCCCTTGGCGTCCTTAGCATTAGAAGGACACACCACCTTAAGACCAGGTATATGGGCAAATACACTTTCTAAACTTTGTGAGTGCTGAGATCCTTGCCCCCAACCTCTACCAATAATCATTCTTATTACTAGCGGCACATGCATTTTGCCTGCACTCATATAATGCCACTTTGCAGCTTGATTAATCATTTGTTCAAACGCCAATAAGGAAAATTCAACACGTTGATGACTTATAACTGGACGAATACCTTCTATAGAAGCACCTAGAGCAATCCCAGTCATACTATTTTCTGCGGTGGGCATATCAAATACTCTTTTTCTCCCAAATGTTTCTAGTAGCTTATTTGTAGTTCCAAAGATTCTTTTAGGATCATCAACTCCTAAACCTAATATAATTACATTTTTATCTTTTTTCATTGATAGATAAAGTGCATCATTAATGGCTTCATTAAATTTCGTCAGTTTCATAATTTAATCTGAATAAATATGAGTATTTAGATCTTTTAACTTTGGAAAATTACTTTTTTTTGCGAAATTAAAAGATTTTTCAATTTTTTTTATTATATTTTTTTTTATGTTTTTTTTATTTTTTTTACTTAATATTCTTTTATTTATTAATTCTTTCTCAATTAATTTAATTGGACACTTTTTTAACCATCGTCTAACTTCTGTTTTACTCCTATAATTTAAGTCGTCGTCATTATTTGGTCCACAATGTTCCAACCATCTGTATGTATTCATTAATAATAAAGATGGTCCTTTACCTTTTTTAATGTCATTAATTATTTTTTTTGATTTTTCAAAAATTTCTATTGCTTTATTTCCATCAGTGTAAAAAGTCCGTAGACCAGTAGATTTTGCAATTTTTAAGAGATTTCTTTTTTTTGATTGTCTATTTCTAAGACTTGAATAAACCGAGTAAAAATTGTTTTCGCAGACAAATAATATTTTTAGCTTATGCAAACTTGCGAATTCTATACTTTCTTGAAATACACCTTCTTCAGTTGCCCCGTCACCAAAAAAAATTATTACAATTTTGTTTTTTTGATTTTTCAATTTTATTGACCAACCCAAACCCGTTCCTATAGGAATCGTACTTCCTACAATTGGTACAGCAGCTTTAATCCCAGCTGGAATATCAATTAAATGCATAGAGCCTCCTTTGCCTTCAGCGCAGCCTGTTTTCTTTCCATATACTTCAGCTATCATTTTATTTAAATCACCTCCTTTTGAAAGGTAGTGAGCATGAGACCTGTGGGCACTTACAATAATGTCAGATTTCTTCAGATTTTGACATATCCCAGCAGCAGGCGCCTCTTGGCCTATAGAAAGATGAACTGGACACCTCATTTTTCCAAATTTATACTCATTACTAATTTTTTCTTCAGTGAGTCTTACTAATAGCATTTTTTTATAGAGAGAGATGTATCTCTTATTTTTCATAAAATTTATTAATTAAATTACAGATATAAATTATTTCTTTTTCTTTTAAAAATTGGTTTATTGGTAATGTTAAAATTTTTTTGGATTGCGATGTAGTTTTATTTAAATTAAAGCATTTTATATTACTCTTTTTGGAAGCAGACAAAAGATGTATAGGGACAGGATAATGTATAGAAGTTTGAACCCCATATCTCTCTAAATACTTCTTGAGCTCATCCCTTTTTTTTACCTGTATGACGAATGTATGATAAGTATTGTAAATATGTTTTGGATCTTTTATCAAATAAATATGTTCTTGGTTTAGGTGTTTTTGATAGATTTTTGCATTAATTTGCCTCTGTTTTACAATTGTTTTTAAATTTTTAAGTCTATAATTTAATATTGCTGCCTGAATAGTATCCATTCTTGAAACGTAACCAAAACTTTCAACTATATTTCTATCTAACTGACCATGGTTTCTAAGACGATGAATTTTTTGGTATATTTTTTTATTATTTGTGCATACGTAACCAGCGTCACCAATGGCGTTTAAATTTTTCAGAGGATGCGCTGAAAAGCAGCTAACCTCTCCAAAAGATCCTGAGGGCTTTCCTTTATGCATTGATCCTATAGATTGTGCCGCATCTTCAATAATTGGTATTTTGTATTTTTTTGAGATTTTCAAAATTTTGTCTATTTCAGGAATTCGTCCTCCTAGATGAACGATCATAATTGCTTTTGTTTTTTTTGTTATGGCGCCTTCAATTTTTCCATGATCAATACATTGGTTATCCAAAACATCTACGAACACTGGTATTGCCCCTAAGTGCACAATTGAAGCAGTAGAAGCTACAAAAGAGTTAGATGTTGTAATAACTTCATCATTCTTCTTAACTCCCAGAGCATGCATGCCTAAAGTTAGAGCATCGGTGCCGGAGTTGAGAGCAATGCAATATTTAGTTTTGCAAATTTTCTTTATATTGTCTTCAAATTTATTGATTTCCTTACCATTAACCCAGTTATCATTTAATAATACTCTATCAATTATTTTTAATAAATTTAATCTTTCTTCTTTCCATTGTTTTTTTAAATTTACATAAGGTATTTTCATTTTTAGCTATAAAACTGCTGTACTGTTTTTGTTACATACAAAATCTCTTTTTTCGACAAATGTTGGTCGCATGGAAAAGTTATTATATTCTTTGCATGATAATCAGTTATTGGAAAATCCCCTTTTTTATGTCCTAAAAATTTAACTGCTTTTTGTCGATACATAGGTATGGGGTAATGTATTTTTGCCTCTATACCCTTTTGTAAACAGTATTTTAATAATTTATCTCTATTTTTGGCGAAAACGATATATAAATGATAAACAATCTTCATATTTTTTGGTCTTGGTGGAATTTGAATTTCTTTAATATTCTTAAATTTATTGTCGTAAAGTCTTGCGTTTTCAATTCTTTTTTTTGCTATAATTTTTGCTTTTGGAAGTAACCAATTTCCAACCACTGCTTGAAAAGTATCTAGTCTAGAATTGTAACCTAAAATTGAAACATTATCTCTATCTTTTAAACCGTGATTTCTTAACAAAATTAGCTTTTGATAAACTTTTTTACTATTTGTGGTAATTATTCCTCCATCCGACCATACATTTATATTTTTTAATGGATGCAATGAAAAAGCACCTGTCGCGCCCCAAGACCCCGATATTTTTTTTTTAAACTCACCAAGTATGGACTGACAAGCATCCTCAACAACTAACAGCTTATGTTTCTTTGCTACTTTCATCACTTTCGTCATGTTTGTTACGTAGCCTGTAAAATGAACGGGTATTATTGCTCTTGTTTTTTTTGTTATTGCTTTCTCAATTAGATCGGTGTCCATACAAAATGTATCGTTACAATCTATAAATTTTATTTTTGCACCAATTTCATTTATAGCCCCAACCGTTGCAACAAATGTATTGGCAGCTGTAATTATTTCGTCACCAGGCTTAATTCCTAAAGCTTTTAAAGATAATTTTATTGCATCAGTTCCAGAGTTTACTCCTACGGCATACTTAGTTCCTATTAATTTTGCAAAATTATTTTCAAAGATTTTAAGAGGCTTTCCAAGAGTAAAATCACCAGTTGACACAAAATTTTTGAGTTTTTTCCAAAGATCATTGGAATTATCAAATTGTTGTTTTAAATAAGAGTATCTTATTTTCATTTAATTACCTTTTTTATATTGTTTACCTTTATTTCAAATTTTTTGAAAGCCTTTACTGTTATATAAGTAATATTATGTTTTTTATTTTTAAAATTTAAGACACCTTTGATTATACTTTTTGTTGTAAAAAAACCCAATTTTTTTCCTTCAAGTAATTTAAATTTTTCATTTCTGATTTTTGTAAGAAAAATATAACATTCTCTTTTGTCTTTAAGATAAAAAATTTTAAATAAAAAATTTATTTTATTAACATTTAGACTTAACTCCTCTTTTAACTCGCGTTTTATGCATTGTTTTGGTTTTTCACCTTTTTTAAGGTGCCCTCCAAACAACCCCCACGTATTAGGATCTTTAATGTATTTTTTGCTATCCCTTAATTGTAAAAGATTTTTTTTGTTTTTTGTAATAATACATAAACAGCATTTTTTATATTTTATTTCTGTTTTCATATAAGTAATAAGCAACAAAAGTCATAATTAATGGTGCAAATAGAACGGATTGAGATGCCAATGCTCTTATATATGGAATATTAGTTGTTGCTAATAGCAAAAGACTAAAAAAATGGCAAAGAATAATTGATAAAACTAATGAAGTAATTGTAGGATCAAATTTTTTTTTTAAAACAAATTTTTTTTTATAAAAAAAAGAACAGGTGTAAAAAAAAATTATAAAAAAATAAAAAAATAAAAGATATTTATAAGATA
>Ga0114976_10000741_pt1 | contig 20510 bp, 18 predicted proteins | sample S_130805_EF_Meta_FD_87319 | JGI IMG/M metagenome (GOLD analysis project Ga0114976, IMG submission 87319) | Freshwater microbial communities from Lake Simoncouche, Canada to study carbon cycling - S_130805_EF_MetaG | ecosystem: Environmental > Aquatic > Freshwater > Lake | place: Lake...
TAGGTAATTACCACTGGCTGATAGGGTCAGCCAGTAATAAAGCGCCGGGTTGTTAGCTCAGTTGGTAGAGCAGGTGACTCTTAATCACCGGGTCGGGGGTTCGAGTCCCTCACAACCCACTTGTGAGCGTAAGAGTGATTAGTTTACCACTCTGGATTGGGCCTACCTTTCATCGCCAGACATCGCTAGAAATGGGTCGAGTGAATGTATGAAAGAATGAGTATGTGAATCCATGCTAGATCTGATTTCTAGATTTAGAGCAAAACCGATTAAAGAACACATTCACTACTTTTTGCCTTTCTTGTATACCATTCTAAACACTAAAAATAGATTTCACATTTTTCGGAATACATCTTCCACTCTCGATTACAAGAATTGGGCACTTTGGATTTTACTAGGAGTTCACTCAACTAATAATGGATTTTCTCTAAGTAACTACGATGTTTGGATTGCAAAAAGACCCAATGACGCAACATTTAATTTTTGCCTTAACTCAAGTTATATGAATAATCTAGAATCTATTTTACAATCAATAGATCGTGAAACAAATTTCGTAGACATTGGCGCTAATCTCGGAATCTTCTCACTAATAGCAGCGAAAAATCCAATGATAAAAACTATTCACGCATTTGAACCCGATAAAGTAAGCTTTGAATTCCTTTTAAGGAATATAGAGAAGAATCGAGCTCAAATCATTGAGCCCTACAATGTAGCTATCGGAGAATCTAGTGGAACCGTTTTGTTGTCGAAAGTTGAGGGCCATTCCGGTTTATCAAAAATTGTTGCTTATTCAGAATCAAATGCTAAAACTAGTTTTAAAATTCAAATGATTGACCATAGCCATTTAAATACTTTTCTTAACATTAATGAATACGAATATTTCATAAAAATTGATGTCGAAGGGTATGAATTCCAAGTGTTGAAGACTTTATTAGCTTGCCGAATATTTCCCAAAGTTAAGAGTTTTTATCTTGAATTTGACAAAAATATGGGAAAAGTAGGGCAAGTTGAAGAATTTTTGACTGAAAATGGATTCACCGAATGTGGTCGATGGGGAACAAATTCTCATTGGGACGCACTTTGGCAAAAAGTATAGAAAAGTCTTAGCCGCAATATTTTGGGGTCGGGGGTTCGAGTCCCTCACAACCCACAATTATTTCGCATCTTGGCGGTTTGCAACAGAAATAGGAACAATAAATAGATACTTGATCCAATGACATAACCTCGCTAGAGCAATGTAAACTTGCAAACATGACGGCGCCATTGGATTATCAAATTGGGTACAGCATTTAAGTAAAAGAAGTTTATCTATCTTTAAAAGGACTGCACTCTCTTGTTAATTTCTCACCCATTTGAATAACAGACTCTAAATCTTTGAGGAATCTTTCCCATCTGAGAGTTGCCAGACCATCCAACTCTATTTTTCGTAATTTTTTTGGAGGTGAGAATAATGCATCGGTTAAATTCGCTCTTGAGTTTAATCTAATTAACAGTGAATCAGTGCGATCTACTAATTGCTCACTATTCGAAGGAATATCTGAAGCAATTACGGGTGCGCCTAAAGATAATGCCTCTTCGATGGTTGTGGACCAACCCTCATAACTACTGGGTTGAATCACTGCGATGGCTTTATCGTAAAGCTCTCTCTGCAGGGATCTTTTTACCAAGCCAAGTCTGTGAACATTCTTGACACTGAATTTAGTAAGAATTGTGTGTGCAGAGTAGTCGGGCCACCTAGAATCTACTTCAGTTCCAGTCATTACCAAATGAGCAGTACCGCCAGACTTTTGATATTCCAAAAATGATTCTAATGCCCATGGGTGATTCTTGTGGACCCACCATTGATTTGGTAAATAGAAAAATCCATTTTCTTTGCAACCGTTGCACGTTAGGGTGCTGAATCTATCCTCTAATTCACTTTCAAAAATCGAGGTAAACCTTAATGTTCCAGCAATGAGTGGTTCCTGGTATCCGATGGAATTGAAAACGTTTAACGAATGACTGCTGCTAAATATAAAAGCACGGTTTCGATTCAGATATTTTTTTCGCAGATTTTTTCTTCGCAATATTTCTTCAGAACTGAAGAATTCGGGTCTCTCTATGTCTTGCAAATCAGGAATCCAAGCGAGAGATCTTTTAGAAAAAGCACCTAATGGTCTCGGCAAATTCAAAGCATCAATGCCTCGAATCGAATCGAGGCTATAGGTCAATCCATTAAGTAATCCGTATTTCTTGCGCTTCACATTTTCTTTGACATAAAATCTAGGTCGATTTACAACCTCTACAACTCCTTGACATTCTAAAGCTTCAACGGCAATTCGAAGGGAGGATAGATATCTCACGCCGCCCACCCAGCCTGGCTGTAAATCTGGAAGTGCTACTTTGATCGCCATTTTAAGTTTGCCTGAAGTATTCTGCTAAGCCCTCTCTAGGGGAAATTTCTGGTTCAAACCCAATGCTCCTTAGCTTTGAAATATTTGCTACCAAAATCTTTGGATCAAAGGGGCGCAATTTATTGTTAAAATTGAAAGTATAAAAAACATTGTCTCTTTTTCCTAATTCGTTACAAGCAATTTGAACAATTTCTCTAACCGAGAGCGCTGTGCCGCTGGCGATATTCCAAAATGAAATCGGAGAAATCAACGCTTTACTAATAATTTTGGAAGTCGCTGATACTAAGTCTGATGTATGGACGAAGTCTCTCAACTCTTCGCCGCTACCTGCAAAATTGCAATTTCTCTCTTCGCTGAATCTTTGACGAATTACATAGGGTAATCGAGAAGTAAGTCCGTTTGAAAAAGTCGAAAAAACTCTTAGTATGACAATCGGCATCCTCGAACTCGCAACACTCGAGAGATATTCTTCTGCCCTTATTTTCCCTACTCCATATGGAGAAATAGGATTCGGCGATACAGACTCGCAAGCTCCCAAAATCGATGTCTCTCCATAGATTGCTCCTGAAGAAAGGAAAACATAAACTGGTGGATTCTTTAGTTTTGAAAGAATTTCTATATGTGCTTTAACAAGTGCCAGTGGCTCTGATTCATAAAAATGTATATTCATATGAGAATCATTGACATTTGAAGGGCCAGAAGCGTTTAAGAAAAATCTTGGTTCCATTTTTTCTAACCATTCAGTGGTAGATCGCAAAGAATCTCCACTTGCTTGATGTGAGTATTTTAAATTAATATTGATGGGTTCAGGAACTGTAATTGAAGCCACTGAGTCTTTGAAAGCCCCCCCAAGATAGCCATCGCCACAAATCAACCACTTAGCTTCCATTGATTTCCCTCCCGTCAACTTCCCTATCTACCGAAATTAATCTAAATTTCGGGTTAAATTGATCCTTGAATCTAAATCTGATCAAAGTTCTGTATACGTCCAGTCCGGAACGGGTAGAAGCGTTAAGAAAATCGCAATCATCCCTCACCTAAATTTATTCCGCATGACCTCAAATGGCCTATCGACCATCATATGCAAAAGTATTCCAAAAAAAATCACAAGGCAAAAAAGAGAGATGGTTTGAATTAATTGCAAGGTATCAAAATTCTTAAAATAAGACTGTCTGATATAAATGATGATAACTAAATGGGACAAATATATTGAATAACTGGCTACACCAATTAACTGTAACAATTTTCCTTGCAGTAAAATGACGAAGAATCTGTAATTGAGAGAAGTATTTGACACGATAATGATTAGAGTAGCGCAGATCAATTCTTGTAAGGCATACTTAAATGTATTGCGGAAGAACTCTTCCCTGTAAAAAACCGAGAGTAGTGTTAGGGTAATTAGTGCAAAGTGAACAAATTTCTTTCTGTTCCTGAAGAATTTCAGATGAAAAGACAAAAACCTATTCGAATTCAAATATATTGCTACCAATCCTCCAATAGCAATAGCACTCACTCTCGTGTCTGTGCCGTACAAAATTCGTGGAACGTCTCCAAAAGCATTGTAGCTATCAGAATTAAAATATAAAAAAACCCTAGATAAAAACGAATATAGAAAAATTAGTGAATACACAAGCGTCAAGAGCTTAACAAAATTTGGTTTGGAAAAATTTAGCAACAGGGCAACAACCAGTGCAATAAAAATGTAATACTGTTCCTCTACGCTTAAGCTCCATACAACTTGGCTGCCGGGTAGTATTCCGACGGTTGATGACTTCAAGGACTGCCAATTATACAAAAAGAAAATTTGGGAACTTACAGCTTTGGCGTTTAAATCATTAATCATAATAATACTTGGCAAAAGTATGATAAAAGCGAAGGGTGGAATTATTTTAAGTGCTCGCCTTCTGAAAAAATTTACTAGCGAGAATTTATCTGTCTTCGCATATTCCCTTAGAATACTGCCTGTAATCACATACCCACTTATAACGAAAAAGAAGAGCACACCTGTTTGACCTGGCATAAACCTAATATCGAGATGTGAAAGAATTACGAGAATTACTGCTATCGCGCGATATCCATCAATTTCTCTTTTCCGCACGCCGTGAGTCTTCAATTCTGAAACGGGTTTCTGAATTGAGGACCTGCTAGACAGAAAAGAAACTACAGAGCTTAGGAATTTCGCAATCATCATCTTCTTTCTTTATTCTAACTTTCCTCCGAAGTACTTTTCCTAATTAAACTGTTATCTGACAGACTTCAGAAATATTGTGTGTTGAATCATTATACTTTCGATCTAGTTTGTAAGGTGCCACAAACTGGTGACTTTTTATGGCTAGAACGGAATCGGACCAGTACAAGCCCAAATCCATCCGAAATATGTTTACAACCTAATAAATGGCAGACTACTAACGTGCTGTATGGTATAATTTTCATCCGTGGATTAAAATATGGTCCGTAATGCTGAATAATCCCTATTCGGGGTTCGAGTCCCCCACAACCCAGTACGAGCGTAGGTGGCTCTTATACTCGAAAGGTATACACAAATGAGAATCCTCGTTACAGGCGCAGCTGGATTTCTTGGCTCTTACTTTTCTGAAAAATATCTAAATGAAGGGCATGAAATTATTGCGGTTGATAATTTCTATACCGGTAAAAAAGAAAACATCAAACATCTTATTTCTAATCCTAATTTTGAATTAATACGTCATGACATAATCCAGCCTCTACTGGTTGAAGTAGATGCAATCGCCAATTTTGCCTGCCCTGCATCTCCCAATCATTATCAGAAATTTCCAGTTCAAACTATTCAGACTAGTGTTATTGGAGTTGCAAACCTTTTGGAACTAGCCAAAAAACTTGATATCAAGATTTTGCAAGCGTCCACAAGCGAAGTGTATGGTGACCCTCAAATTTCTGAGCAAGTTGAGTCTTACTGGGGAAATGTAAATCCCATTGGAATTCGATCCTGTTACGACGAAGGCAAGCGCGTAGCAGAAACTCTTATGTTTGATTACCACCGCCAATATGGAATAAAAATTAAAATTGCTCGAATTTTCAATACGTACGGACCCCGAATGGCCTTGGACGACGGTCGTGTGGTAACAAACTTCATTGTGCAGGCATTACGTAACGAGCCAATCACGATATATGGAGATGGTTCACAGACTCGTTCGTTTGGATTTGTCTCCGACACTATTGACGGACTCTCGAAACTCTTTGATTCGCCAACTGAAATAACTGGGCCAATAAACATTGGTAATCCTAAAGAATTTACTATTCTAAAATTAGCAGAGGAAGTCGTGCGCCTAACAAATTCCAATTCACAGCTAATCCAAAAACCGCTTCCAATCGATGACCCTTTACAGCGCAAGCCGGATATCGCACGCGCTCGGCAGGATCTAAAATGGGAACCGAAAGTCCAACTGGAAGAAGGTCTCAAGATTACAATCGCTGACATCAAAACTAAGATTGCATCAATCGCTTCGACTCGCATGTAAGCATGCATCTGGCATGGAATCCTTACTAACAGTTGACTGCAAGCAAATCTTGCCCATGTTCAAGTCAACAAAATGAGGATTTTATAAGAATCTCTGCCTGGTTGGCATTAGCGGAAGGTTAAACAATGATCAAAGAAATCTATGGCATGAATTTCAAACACATGCCCGAGATAGCAACTAGTTATGGCTACTTCGTAATCCTTGGTGTGATGGCAGCACTAACAACTTTCTTAGCCATACCGAAGCATAAATCCGTCAAGTGAAATAAGTTGTATTTAATGCGATAGAAGAACTAAGAAAAAGGGAATCTTCGTATTTTCATATATAAATGATGCGCCAAAACCGATTATCAAATACTTGAATTTGTTTCTTAATGTAAGGTTTGAAGATTAGAATACCAAGTTGGCAGAGCGCGCGGTGAAAACTTATCTAACAAATAATAAAATTAATTTACTCCACGGGCACAATACATTTCCATGGCAATAGACGCGGATCGTTTAAATGCTGCTAGAATACGCATACTAAAATATATTGGAATCAAAAAAATCTTTTAATTAACGAAATCTCTTTTAAAAACATTTGTTTAAGAATATAAAGAAAATGAGCAAAGGGTGCAAAATTTACCAAAGACGGAATTATATAGATTAGGTGACCTTCGCGTCTAATGCTTTCGTGAAATTTTACATGCTCACAAATTTCCTGCCCGAAGTCGTTAACGCCGCAATACTTACCTTTCAAGAAAACTTCCGTCTTATAGATACCTAACCCACCAAATGCAGAGTCAACTAAAATTGGGGGTGTATTCCTAGGAATAGATCTGTAATAATTTGATAAGTGCTTTGTAATATTTTTGTCGGACTTCTCTTTCGGAAACCTATCTGCGAATTCCTCCCAAACATCCCACTGAATCCAACCAGAAGCTCTCAAAGCCCATAAATCGTAGTATTTGAATGGCTGATTCGCTGTAACCACATCCCAGCCAAAATGATTCCAACATGACAGAACAGCGTGACGAGTTAAACTCCTATTTGTGCCATCCAAATCCATCATTACTACGTAGTCGAATTCGTTTCGCCGCGCTGATATAAAATCTTGAATACTAGATCTTGCTGATGCAATCCTAACGGTACGAAAATCCTCGCTACTAACTTTACTGATATCTTGTATAATATTAAAATTCGCGATTCTTTCGCTCAAACTATGTAATTTTTCCCAAGTACCATCTTTTGAAAAACTCTCGCAAACTAGGTAAGTTACTTGAGCAAAATCCTGAAACGATCTTTGGCTAACTGAGACGAACTGATCTAACTTTCGTTCCACATCTCTAGCAGTTCCGCAAATAATGACTCTACTTGTCTTGACTGCATCAGGTACTTGAAGAGTCCAAGATTCATCAAAAAAAAGTCTACCTAGAATTACCTTGAAGCCTAGTTTCACAAATTCCCCAACTATAGAAACATATTTTTTAAGGACAGATTTTAGCGGCCTGAGTGAGAGAAGCCAATAGTTTTAGTTGAGAGAGTTGGTGAATTATTCATCGAAAGCTAGATTCAACATGTATTCTATTGAGATGATCCCAGTTTTGGTCCTAGCTTACTCAAGGCTTGATACCCTGTCGCAGGTTTTGGAATCAATTGACTGTGAATTCCTGGGACCTATTTTTGTTTCCTGTGATGGACCTAAAGATGCAGACATAGTTGCCAATTCAAAGGTTGTGAATTTTTTGAAGGATCTACTACGCCTTCAAAGAATATCCTACTTGAACATAAGAACTCAGAATGAAGGATATTCAAGAGGAATTGAAAATGGTGTTGATTGGTTTTTTTCAAATGTAGACTTTGGCATTGTGATTGAAGATGACGTGGTTCTCAGAAATAATTCAGAACAATTCATAAACATCGGGTTGTCTCTTCTGAAATCGGACGAAACTGTGAAATTGATTAATCTAAGAAATACTGTCCCTGAATCCACGCTCAATAATGTAAATAGTTTTTTTAGAAAATCTAAACTAATGAGCTCGCATGGGTGGTTAAGTTCGGCAAAAAACTGGCAGGAATTCAGACTTAATGAAAATAAAATACCATTGAAAGAAATACGTAATTCTGTTCCTGAGTACCTGGGACTCTTTGAGAAAAAAGCCTTCATGGAAGTTGTTCGACAGAACGAAATCAATAAACTTTCTAGTGAATACAATTGGGATGTGTCTTGGCAAGCATATTTGTTTGCCACAAATTCTTATACGTTGAATTCCAACCAAAACCTTGTTGACTACGTAGGCTACAGGGCTGATTCAACGCATCACGTAAAGCAACCGAGAAAGAAGGACCGGGTTCAGCAAATAGAAAACTTTGCTAGATTCTCATTGCATTCTCCCCCAATACTAGAAATAGGTGCCGAGAAATTCAGATTCAAAATAGAGATGAGGCACACTTTCCCGAGATATCTAATACGAAAGTCTAGATTAAATAAATTCGTAAGTAATTTTTGGAATTGGTGATACTCTTAATTTAATTATGAATGACAAACATTTCCCAATTGGCATCCAACTCTTCAACCGGCTTGACCGCTCGGTTGAATTAATTAAATCACTAAAGCAACAAACAATAGAAATAAATCCTAATCGCATCAATTTTTTCATTGATGGATATAAATATTCAAAAATGCAGTTATCTGGCAGCCCAGATTTAACTGGCTTGATTGCTAAAGTAACACAAGATTTTTTCCCTGGCTCATCAGTCAGTACTTTTAATTCAAATTTGGGAATTGGAAAGTTACACCATTTGATGCAAAAGTTACTATTTATGAAATATCCTGACGATGAATGGTGTATTTTCCTCGAAGAAGACTGCATTTTACAAGAAGATTACTTGGCTTTTATCAACCAGTTTGCTTCAATAGTTGACCCACATCCATCCATTACAAAAATTGGTACCTTTCAATTGTTAAACTATCGTGAAGCTTTTATAATAGAGGAAGGAAAAATTGCTTTAGGTCGAGGAACCAAGGCATTTGCAGAAAAATCTCATGGGTTTAAAGAAAGATTGGAATTAACTGAAATGACCATGGAAATTTTCACGAACACGAATTTTTCAGATGAAAAGAAACGTTTCAAGTTGGCTAAGCTAGGAATTTTTATGGAGTTTCTTCAAAAAGATGACCTAATAGACAGAATAATCATCTCAATGAATAAGTATCACATAATACTTCCTAACAATATGGTGCGGGATAATGGCATCATCGGAAATATGGGGTTTACTGAAAAACCATTTAATATAAATAACTCAATTAACAGCATACACACATTAACGCATTTGAACCAGAATATATCTGATCAGATTTCAAAAGTGTTTGCACAGAAATATAAATTTATGCTTTTTAATTTGAAAAGAATTTTAACGCACAGAATGTCTTATATGAAAGATCCTGTCGGTGCTTATTACACACTGCAGCTTAAAACTATAGTGCTTTTTCATTATGTTAGAATTTGGATCAAAAAATAATTATTTATTTCACTTACTTATGTCTCCGATAATTATTTGCTTTCGAGGGAGACTGGGAAACCAGTTGTTTCAAGTGGCGCTTGGAATGTACTTGGAGACGAATGGCTATTTAGTCAGGTATGATCTATCTGCTACCGAACCCGGAAAATTAGACTTATATTCCTTCACGGCTCTCGGAAAGTATCTTAAATCGCGAATACTCTGGAAAACTAAGTATCTTCCAGCGCCATTTGGGCGGTTTGGAATCATGGCTAGGGCAATAAGGAGAACCGCAGGTATTCGAGTTTTTTATTCAGACTACAACTCTACCGGTGAAGCAAAAATGTATAGCCATGGTGGTTCGTTGCTCGACGGTTTCTGGCAAAGAAAAGAATATTGCTCTGAACTTTTGAACTTCCTGGCTCAACATCCCGCTTTAGCGCAGTTTTCAAATATGAATGCCCTTGGTAGTGAACTTGTTGTGCAAATCAGGCGTGGAGATTTTGTTGTTCTTGGAATAGCTATTGATATTGATTTCTACCTTGACTCAATAGAAAGTATTTTGCTTGAAAATCCCACCATCCAAAGCGTGCTTATCGTGACTGATGATCCCGAATATTGCCGCAAATCTTTTCAAGCATTCCCAAATATTAAAATTATTAGTGGAGAGGATGCCATGGAAGATTTTCACTACATGGTTGCCTCAAAATTTTTACTCATCTCTAAAAGTACCTTTGCCTGGTGGGCTGCAAATATTGGTGAGAAAAAAGTTTACTATCCTGCACCTTGGTTTGCAGATTCGCCCGAGTTGGATGATCTAATCATTCCTCAGAAATGGATTCCAATCCAACTGCCTTAAATTTCTAGTCCTAACTTACCCATGCCTTAAGTTTACGCAGGGGTCTGGATTTAAAATATTCAACTCCATTTCCCCCGCAAAGGCTTAGAATTACTGAATTGAGGCCTGACAAATCGAGAATATTTTCTTTTATTCTTTTCCAAGAACTACGTCTAAAGGATTCATCGTTGATAATTGTAAAGCGATCGCTATCTGCATCGATTAGTGATTCGCCTTGTTGTACAAAGAAGATATAATTCGATTGCCAAAAAGTGACACGGTTATCCCATAGGTATGGCCAATCGGCTGTAAAATGTATTTTCATTCCGCTGCAACTTTCAATCGCTACTTTTGCCGCTTCTCGATTAATTATGTATGCGTGCGCCATATTTGTGGGAAACCTCAATTTGCGAAAACCAAGCGCGGAGACTCTGAGATCTTCAGAAGCAATTTTCTTGACAATAGAAGTTTCGGGCGTAGCCTCTGATAATTTCAAAATTGTTGGTGATTCCAAAGTTATTAAGCCTGTGAATATCTCTTCTAAATCTCGAACTTTAACGGCGTCATCCTCAAGAATTAGTACCCATTCTGCACTCGTTTCAAGAAAGTTCTTATAGGCCGCTAAGTGCACCATGGAACAACAAATCTCGCCAAGGCTTATCTGTCTTCCGAGCACGATACTGGCAGCTTTTTGGTTCACAAGATCTACCAATTGTTCAGGTGAAATTGAATTAGAATTTATTCCGGAAATGACTTTACAAGTTATCTCGTATGGCAGCAAGCTATTAACTAATTCCTTGCCCCTAAACCTAGTTGGGACGCCAAGCACGTAGATTAACTCAAGCTCTAATCTTTCCATTATCTACTGCCTTCTCTCATTAATTATTTCTTTTTTATTCAATGTGACTGAATTTACGGTGGAGATTAAAACCAATAAATACAAAACTCCAGAGTTGAGCACTGATCCGAAAACCACACTTTCTCCCATAGAAGCAATTGCAAGTTGAATTGACATTGGAATACAAATTCGCGCAGCAGGACTACTTAGTCTCCAATATATTTTGATTGGAGCGAATTGTAGATAAACAACGATTAGAAATCCTAAAACCCCGATTCCAAAAAGATTGTTCAGGAATGTATTCTCAACATAGAAACTTGGAGTCCCATAGAATAAATTTATTGGATATTTAGAAAAGCTTTCCAAAAATTTAGTGGAACGCCCCGTGCCAAAATTACTTACAATGAGCGGAATAGTTGACATTAAAATAATCACAAAGTAAGTAAGAAATCTTGTCCGATTTCTTGCTGATAAAGCCCAAATAGAGCTATTCCAGACGAGACATACCCCAACAATAGAGACAATCATTGATGTTCTACTCGCCGCACAAAAAGTAAGCACTATGAAACCGATTGCACAAACCCTGAAAAATAGCTTATTCGATGTTGCTAGGATGGTCGCAAAGAATGCCGAAAAGATTCCTAGCTGATTCGGATGACCGAAGGGCCCGCGGTATCTATCCTCAAGTCCAAGTAAATTCCACATAAAATTACGATACTCGGGCCCCGACACACCAGAAATTGGCCTTCCTGTCAATTCGTTTATTGCAATTGAGTTGTAATTGGTGATTAGCAAATAGTAAATAAAAAACATACTTATCACTCCAGCGATTCTTAATCCATCTAAGTTTTCAATGGTTGGACCAAGGAAGATTATCAACATGAAAAATACAATTAGATAAAGATTCGAAAAAGTGAATGGTAAACCCGACCTAATCATGTTGAGTATGTTTAGAATATACATTGCAAAGAAAACTAATACATACTGAAAAGTTTTCCTTTTGACATACTCTCGTTCAACCGCAAGAAATCCCTCGACTAGTGCCAATACGAAAAAAGCCCAACACCAGACTGCATTCAGTGCCCCAAAGGGTGTTTCAATTTGTGCGGGTTTGTATCCCCATAAGATCACATTCCCAACTATTCCCAGTGACAACCAACCAACCGCCCAATTGACACGCACAGCTCTTGGAGCAGTCGCTCGAAGAAAAAGAACTCCTCCAAATATTCCAACTAATAAGAGATTCATTCAGCCAGGCCAATTTTTGCTGGTACAGGTTCTCCCAAGATCTTGCTGATACTCCGATGGACGGATTCAGCGCATCTTGAACCCTCCACTTCACATCTAATTCTATAGAATGGTATCTCGCTTAAAAAGGCTAATTGTTGAAAACAGTCCATTTTGGCGGGTCCAATTTCAATTATGACTGCGTCATTTGGTAACAAAGGTATCCAACTTAGTCCGGAGCCATGATGGCCAACCCAAACTTTCGCGGAGTTGGCATACGCCAATTGCTCACCAAAACTCAAGCTGCCTAAGTTCAAAATAGTCCATCCTCCTGAAAGTTCCAAAAGGCGAATCAAATCTCTTTCATACGAAGGAGATCTTGCATCCCCAACTCGCGAAACATAAACTTTAGATCTGATCTGCTTAATTATTTGATGAGAACTTAGAAAATGTTTTAAAATTTGGACAGATCCTGCACTTGGGGCCACGGTCTTTGACTTCTCAACAAAAGTCACGGTTTCCAACGAAAGAAAACGATTAGTTTGTACGAAATCTATGTTCAGGGACTGAAGTGCTTGAATTACATAAGCTGGTGCATGGTTCCAAATAATTACATTGGCGTTTGGATATTTCGCATATATCCGCAGAAAATCTGGGAAGTCTTCTAAAAAGAAATGATAAAAAGTATTGCTTGGCAAAAATATATTACTAGGATTATCAAAGCCTACTTTTTTGGCACCCAATGGATAGGGAACGATATGGCTCGCGAAGTAAATTTCTGACCATATGGTTGATTCTGAAATGAGAACTTTCTTTGAATTGAATACATTCCCATAATAAAGATCAACGATAGCATCAGAAAGTTTGAATATTTTTCTGCTTGAGTGTGAAATACTCCTTTGAGTTCCACTTGACTTGTCAGTATATTCATAACTTGAATTCTCCTCGAACGGTAATCCTATTTCCGCAAGAAATCCACAATCTTGATCGTACAATGATTCCAAATGATTGACTTTAAATATGAACTGGTTGGAAATTCTTCGCTGGAGCCCGGTTGCGAATTCAACTAATATTTCTAGCAACGGTCGGTTTCTAATTCTCTCTGCGAAGACAAGATTGAGCTTTCTCAGGTTTCTACTCCTTGCTTAACGCAACACTCGGTCAATGATAAAAGCACTTTTACTATATACCTCGGCCCTTCAAAACGGTAGGCTCGCTCAGTGAATTATCGCGTTTTAGTTTTGCGTCTGTCTCAGTATATAGACCCAAGAAATAGGCCAAGAATTGTAATCGCAGCCTTACTCCAAGCGTCTCTCGCCGTTTTGGATATTATTGGAATAGCTTTGTTCGGAGTTCTTACGTACACCATAACGACTGGCAAATCACCCAAATACTTTGATAATCAAAACTTATTGAAGGGTCTTTCTATCGAGCAAATTTCCACGATGATTCTATTTTTGGCTGTTATTTTCTTTTGCTTAAAGGGGGTACTGGCGCCCCTGTTCTTTAATTTTACATCAAGAATCGTATCCGGCAATGCTTCCAAATTCTCATCTTCACTGACGAAGTATTTCTTTTCCAAAAGTTTGAAATTTGTAGAAAAAGATTCAGCTCTCGAAAATTTATATACGGTAGGTACAGCAGCTCTTGGTATTATAAATATTGGGATTGGATCTGTGTTAATTCTCTGTTCTGAACTTTCCTTGCTAGTACTGATAATTGTAATGCTAACAATAGTCAATCCTTATTTAAGTTTCGTCACGGTTGCTTATTTTTGTGTAATTCTTTTTTTCTTGCAGAGAATTATAGCAAAGAAGCTCGCAGATCAGCACGGCAAGTCAGTCCAGGCAAACCTAAGCGCGGCAAGAGTCTATATGGATATTTTTAATAATTTTAGAGAAATTAGAACAAATCAAAAATTTCAGCTTTTTGATACTGAATATGAGGCTTTCCGAAAAATAGAATCTCAGGCCTCAATGAAAATACTCCTTTTGAATATAATTCCAAAGTACATCTTCGAAGTTTTATTCTTTTTGGGTGCAGGAATAATTTTTGCTTTTTTGGTGAAAACGCAAAATCAACAAGAAGCCATTGTTCAACTTACTATTTTCATCGCGGGAGGGTCAAGAATTCTTCCATCAATACTTAGAGTGCAAAGCGCACTGTCGGGATTAAACTCTGTGGAAATTTTCATGAAGAGAGTTGAGCTGTTACAAGATTCTCAAAGTAATGTAAATTCACAGGTTCGAGTCATAAGGACTGGTGATGAGGTTAATTCGAATAACGTAGTAGAAATTAAAGAATTATCTTTCCAATACTCCATAAACTCAAGTTGGAAATTACGTATTCCCGAATTGACGGTAACGAGGGGCGAGCGTGTAGCAATTGTTGGAGAATCAGGTTCTGGTAAAAGTACGCTTGTAGATATAATTCTTGGAATGCAAGATTTCTCTTCTGGATCTGTTGCTATAAATGTTGGTTCCCACGAAAAAATTAGTTACGTCCCCCAAAAGTTGTCGCTCATGAATAGAAGCATCCTGGAGAATGTAGCCCTTGGCGTACCTATTGATTCAATTGATACCCTGTTGGTTGAAGAGAGTCTTAATAAGGCTGGAATGCTGGATTTTGTTGCGACTTTGCCTCAGGGTCTTGAAACACAGGTTGGAGAAAGAGGTGTTTACCTGAGTGGCGGTCAGATGCAACGCATCGCAATTTCGAGAGCCTTCTATGTTTCACCCGAACTACTGATTTTAGACGAAGCCACGAGTGCGCTTGACTCAACTTCCGAGGACGCAATCACGACAGTCCTAAATTCGTTACCAGATGAAGTAACGAGTGTAATTATCGCCCACCGACTTTCCACGGTACAAAGTGCAGACCGAGTTATTTACATGAAATCCGGGGAGATACATGGGCAGGGCAAATTCGACGAGGTTCGCAGATTAATTCCAGATTTTGATAGACAAGCAAAGTTAATGGGACTTTAAATTGGTGAATCATAATGTTTACGAATTCGCCAACATTAAAATTTCTTTACCAACACTAGCAAATGCAGCAAAACAAATCCTAAAAGCTTCTCAAGAAGATTCAAATCACTTTCATCTTATCGCTGCATCAACTTTTTATGGAATCAATGGAAACATGCTACTTCAAAGCGCTTTGAAAACTGGAACTAATTTTTGTGATTCGAAACCATTATCGACATGGATTAACCTAATTTTTGGAAATTGTGAGCAGATTCGAGGTACCGATTTACTTCGAGAAGTACTTAAAATTAGCGACAGTAAAACTGGTCATTTTTTTGTAGGAACGACTACCGACAACCTTGAAAAATTAAAAACTGAAATTAAACAACGTTACCCACTCATACATTTTTCTGGGTTTTTGGCTCCGCCATTTTTTATGCCCTCTTCGACTGACCTAAGAATGTGGGCTCACGAGATTCGGGAATCGAGTGCAAACGTGGTCTGGCTTTCACTTGGATCACCCAAGCAAGATATCGTAGCTGCGGAATTGTCACAATATTGCGATGCGACGATTGTTGCGATTGGAGCAGCCGTTGACTTCATTACGGGTTCCAAGGCGGAAGCTCCCACTTTAGTTCAGAACTTACATTTAGAATGGATGTTTCGATTTCTGTATGAGCCTAAACGTTTATGGAAGCGCTATACAATTGGAAATATTTACTTCGTGAACCTAATTGCCCGTGATTTTTTGACCAAGATCGCAAAGCGGTAGAGTAAACTTGAATAGCTCCTACGGACAATTAGCAAGAGTATTGAGGTAACGAGTAAATGAGTAATTTTGCTTTTTTTCAAAGAAAGCATCTTTTTGTAATATTTTTGTTCTCACTGGACTTTGCAGCCATTGCTGCAGCAGCTTACATTTCGTTTCTGGCAAGGTTTGATATCCAGTCAAATTCAGGACTAGAACTCGCAATGCAATATAATTTGGATTCCCTCGCTATTTTAGGTCTAATTTCATTGGGGTGGGTAATGTCACTTGCTTTTAATGGAACATATGTACCTTCCCACTCGAACGCAGCAAATTTAAATCTTCGAATGATTTTTAGAAGGTCAATAACTTACTTCATTGGTCTCGGATTCCTATCATTTATATTCAAGGCATCGTTTTCGCGCGGAATATTCCTTTACATGTTTGTTATTGGTATTTGTTTGATTTATGTAAGTAGATCAATCTTCTTCTACTTTATAATTAGAAGATCATTTCATAAGAATTTTTTCATTACTAAACTAATAATAATTGGTAATTCGCAATCCGAAATAGATAAGTATACCGATTGGATTATCGCAAACCGACGATTAGGCTATAAAGTTTCAAGGCGAATGATTTGCAAGGTAATTAATTTCGAATGGATAAAATTATTCGATGACGAAATTGGAAAAACGATAAAGCCTGAGGTTCTACTCTTACCGGGCATGGAAACGGATGATAACTTCACGAAATTTTTGCATTACCTAGAAGACTTAAAAATCCACGTCAACTGGATACCACTGAACTCTGGAAACTTTGGCTACTGGCAATCGCCTGCGTCACAGGAAGGTTCTCCATTCTTAACATTTCTCCCTTCCGATATTTCTATTTTCCAGAAGCTCATCAAGAGACTTTTTGACTTGTCGTTCGCTTTTATAACCATTTTGTTAATCAGTCCGCTCTTATTTGCCATTTCTTCCTTGATTTATTTTACCGACGGTAGACCCATTATTTATTCTCAATCTAGGATTGGGAAAAATGGAAAACCCTTCAAATTCCTCAAATTTCGGACGATGGTTAGGGATGCAGAAAAACTATTGCCAACAGTTAAAAATATGCACTCCAAAAATCACGTAATCTTCAAGAGTGTGGATGACCCGAGGGTTACGAGACTTGGTCGCGTCTTACGCAGATACTCACTTGATGAACTACCACAATTTTTCAATGTTCTTACCAATTCGATGTCTATTGTTGGTCCACGGCCAGCACTACCGAAAGAAGTTAACATTTACAATTCAACTTATGAGAGAAGGCTTATTGCGAAACCTGGAATAACAGGGCCTTGGCAAATCAGTGGTCGATCGGATTTAGATCTTCAGACATCTGTTTCCCTTGATTTGAACTACTTAGTCAATTGGTCATTCACCAGGGATCTATGGATTGTGTTTTCCACAGTTGGGGCAGTATTCAAAGGGAAAGGAGCGTACTGAAGTTTTAGTAAGTATTTCCTAAGCGTTAATGACTGAAATTGTATCTGCGGCAGATACCGCTAAATATGAGTCGTTAAGTTTTCCGGTTTCCAGATATCTTGGTGCAGTCAGTAAAATGACATCTTTGTCCACAGAAATTCTAAAAATTAAGTCTATCCATTTTCTATTTAGGAATAATTTCTCAGGCTCGCTCATTTCTCTATCTGGCAGAAAAATACAATTCTTGGTTCCACTAAAAAAAAGATTCTCGTCGATATTTTGAGGGTTGAAGCGGATAATTTTAATTTCCCCCGGAACCTGATCTAAATATGCTCGAAAATCAACATAAATTAATATTCCATCACGTACTGAATTTTCAAAAAGCGCCATCTCTAATGCAAGATCAAAAATATTCTCAGATATAGGAACAATTGCATAAATTGATTTCTTTGTTTCAGTATAAATTAGCTTACACACGCTTCGAATTGCGATATATGAAATTTTTGACATTTGTAGTTTGAATTCTTGGTCGCTCAATCCAATTGGATCAATCGGAACAAAAGCCGGGGCTACGGCAATTTCGCTGAAACTGGTGAGAATTCCATTTCTGGGAAAAACCGAAATTTTAGAAACTAGCTCGTCTTCTGCGGCCACTATTAAATTTGCATGTTTCAAAGACTGTCTAGCCTCATTCAAGGAAGTTGTGGGATTAGCATTCAAACTTATCCCCCATTTGGTGGCTAGCTGGATGGCGCGGGGATGGAACTGAGAATTCAAATCAATATCGGTCCCAGCAGAAAATGTCTCGATTTCAGGAAATATCGAGGCTACAACAGCAGCTGCGAACGGAGATCTGATTTGATTCTTGCGACAAATAAATCCCACGTTCATGACGGAAGTCTAGAGTCACTTGACAATTCAGCGCAGATCTTTGTAAATTTTTATTTTTTGCCAGTGTTAACCTGACATTTGAGCAATATACTCAGTGATAGCGCTGGGACTCGGTGGCTCTGTCCACACTGTTATCGTTGTTCGGTATACACGCGGTTTTTGGGCTTTCAAGCCTGAATTCATTCTTGAACACTGCTCAAGGGCTTATTGCAGAATATGATACCGCTATACATGTAAACAGAGGTAGGGGGTTGTAGTGGAACTTCTAATGTATTGGCGTTTGTTCACCCAAAATAAAATCATCATAATCTTGTGCAGTGCACTTGGAGTAATTCTTTCAATCGTGCTTACTTCGCAAATTCAACCTTTGTACCGTTCAAACGCTCAAATTTTTGTATCGACTCCTGCAAATGCAATTGATATTTCTGCACTAGCCATTGGTTCAAGTTTTTCCCAACAAAGAGTTAAGTCTTACGCCCAAATCATTAACAGCCCTTTAACTTTGTCGCCGGTTGTCGAGAAACTGGGACTTAAAATTTCGCCTGAAAAACTCTCGACGCAAATTTCTGCGAAAGCACCTCTGGACACAGTCTTGATTAATCTAGAGGTAACAGATCCGAATCCCGTAATGGCAGCGGATATTGCAAATGCTGTTGCTGAGCAATTTGGGATCGTGGCGACAGGGCTTGAAATGCGGGGCATCGATACTGATACTCCGATCAAGGTTTCTACGGTTCGCAAGGCAGTTCCTGCATCCACCCCATTTACACCGAGAACCAATTTTAACTTAATCCTCGGCATGCTACTCGGAATCCTATTCGGATTTGGTATTGCGGGGCTGAGAAAACTTTTGGACAATACCGTAGTGGATCTAGATGATTTGTCAGATCTTCCACTACTTGGATCAATTGGATTTGATACTGTGGCGGAAGAAAAACCTTTGATTACGCAATTAAGCCGTTACTCTGCAAGAAGTGAAGCCTTTCGAACTCTGAGAACAAATATAAAGTACATCATCCCAAGCATTCCAGCTAAGGTTTTGGCAATAACTTCCGCTCTACCTCATGAAGGTAAATCCACATCTGCAATAAATCTTGCTTTATCTTTCGCCCAAGGGGGCAATAAAGTTATCCTTATTGAGTCAGATTTAAGGCGTCCAAAAATTGCAACCTACCTGGAATTAGGCAAGGAAACCAATGCAGGTGGGATGAGCTGGTTGCTGGAATCTTCCAAGCCATTGACAGTAAGAATGGTAAATAAAGTTATCAGATCTGTTGTGGATACAAAAATGGATCTCATTACGGTAGGGAAAGTCCCATCGAATCCTGCGGAGTTGCTGGGTTCCGAGAATTTCTCTCAATTGCTGACTATCATTCGAAAGAAGTATGAGTACGTCATCATCGATTGCCCTCCGCTTCTACCCGTTACTGACGCAGCAGTGGTTGCATCCCAAGTTGATGGAACAGTGATTGTTGTTCATGCGGGTAAAACTAGGAAGCCTGAGTTTAATGCAGCTAGAGCAGCAATAGAATCCGTAGGGGGACGTGTAATTGGCGTAGTACTCAATAAGATTCCGGAAAACAAGAAAGGTTACAAGTACGGTTACAAGTACGGGTATGGGAAGGAATATGGTGCGACCTATTCACCTAAAGTTAATTCAACCTATGCACCATCTGAAGAGGATCTGTACAGACTTGAGCGAGATGATTTTTTTGAACGAGTTGCTGGCAAGCGATTTAAGGAAGAACTAATGCGCGAAACAAGAAAATACGACTCATAGTTTAATTCAGGTTGATCTTTATGTGTGGTCTCATTTAGTGCTTGACTCTCCTAATCGGAAAATATTCAGTTAAGTCTTTTATGCTTTCCCTTTCCCTTTCCCTCTTTTGCAATTAAGATGACCTTCCCTGAATCTCGTTAGCGCTTTCGGACGGAAATAATGACTAATGAATTTGTTGCTCGCGTACTAATCGTCGAAGATGAAGAGTTCACGTTAAACTTACTTCGCGAGGTACTCAGCAGTGCAAATTTTCAGGTTCAAGCAGTCGGTAACGTGGCAGATGCGATTGCCAAGATTGAAAGTTTTGATCCGCACGTGGTTATCACAGATTTAAACTTTGGGGTGTCGGCGCCAAATGGTGCAGATCTATTGCTGTTTATTGAA
>Ga0114976_10000743_pt1 | contig 20505 bp, 16 predicted proteins | sample S_130805_EF_Meta_FD_87319 | JGI IMG/M metagenome (GOLD analysis project Ga0114976, IMG submission 87319) | Freshwater microbial communities from Lake Simoncouche, Canada to study carbon cycling - S_130805_EF_MetaG | ecosystem: Environmental > Aquatic > Freshwater > Lake | place: Lake...
ATCATGACGAGCCCGCAGCGCGGGCCCAACTCCTCGACCCTTGCGCGCAGCCTGACCCTGATCCGCCTCAGCACGATCGGTCCGCTCCTCTGGCTCGTCACGCTCGCATTCGCCGACCAATTGGGCGCCAATCCAATCGAGAAACTGATTCGCGAAACCGGTACCTGGGCCCTGATCTGGTTGAGCGCGAGCCTCAGCGTCACGCCCGTACGCGCCATCACAGCGCGACTCAAACCGCCAGGTTTTCAAATGGTCGCCCATCTCGCACCGCTGCGGCGTACCTTCGGCCTCACCGCCTTCTGCTACGCATTGCTTCACTTCAGCGCGTACGCCGCCTGGGATCAGGGGTTCGAACTCGGCCCGATCATTGCCGATGTGATCAAACGGCCCTTCATCGCGGTCGGGATGGCGTCGCTCCTCGGTTTAAGCCTTCTTGCGGCCACTTCTCCCAAGCGCATGGTGCGTTGGCTCGGCGGGCTCCGCTGGCGACGCATCCATCGCCTCATCTACCTGATTGGCCCGCTCGTGCTTTTGCATTTCACGTGGCACAAAGCCGGCAAGAACGATTTCGAACGACCGATCGTCTATGGCGCCATCATCGGCATCGGCCTCATGCTGCGCATTGGGTTCGCCCTTGCAAAGCGTCGAGCCAAGCCCTGAGACGTCAATGCCTGTTGGGTGCAGATTCGAGCGCAGATTCAAGCGCGGATTCCAGCATTTGCGCCGCCTGCAACACCGAACGGTCCGCACCCGGTGGACCGATGACTTGAACCCCCATCGGGGCACCAGAAACCCCGCGTGCACCCGGCACACTGACGCAAGGGTTGCCAAACAGGGTCCAGACGCGATTGAAACTAGACGATCCGGTGCTCTCGAACCCCAGGGGTGCCTCATCAGGCGCGCTCGGGGTTAGCCACACATCGCACTCCGATTTGAACCAATCGGTCAGGGCGGGTCGGCAACGCTGGGTCAGTGCCTGTGCAGTCGCATACGCCTCATCACTGATCTTGTCCGACTCCAGCAGATAGTCACGCAAAATCGACGAGAGACCCTGCGGGCTTCGCCTCAATTCAGGGTGTAGGGCCCGAACAGCTTCCCAGCCCTGAATCACCCCGTGGGCCTCGAAGAGTTCGGCCACCATGGCGGGAAGCTCGAGCGGCTTGATCGTCGCCCCCGCGCTCGCCCAGGCCCGACTCGCGGTCTCGATCGCCAACGCGGCGCTGGGCGAATAGTGGCCCCAGGGGTAAGACACCGGGACGCCCACGACCCAGGGCTTTTGAGTCATCGGCTCAATCGCCCCGAGGCTCGGACTGATCGCCTGTCCCAACCAGGCCACATCCCCAACCGTTCGGGCAAACAGGCCAACAGTGTCGAGCGACCATGAGAACGGCTTGAACCCAGCAATCGGCAGTTGTCCAAACGTGGGCTTGAACCCCACCACGCCGCAATACGACGCGGGACGAATCGTCGACCCCCCGGTCTGAGAACCCACGGCCCAAGGCAACAAACCGGCTGCGACCGCCGCAGCCGAACCCGCCGATGAGCCACCGGGCGTGCGATCCCACGCAGCCGGATTTCGGGTCGGCGCCGGATTTAAAAACGCGAACTCGGTCGTCGCAGTCTTACCAACCACGACACCGCCGGCCCGCTCAATCACGCCCACCAGTGCGGCGTCGACTCGCGCGGGAACAAGCGAATGCAGGGCAGAACCGTAGGCCGTCGGCAGTTCGGTCGTATCGATAATGTCCTTCAAACCGATCGGTAGCCCACCCAGGAAGGCGGCGCCCGAACCTGCAGACGAACTTGCAGCCGAACCTGCAGCCCTGACTGCGGCGTGCTCGTCGATCAAACTGGTAAACGCAAGAACCTTCGGGTCGTGCAACGCGACCGCAGCCAGGGTTTGACGCATCAACTCCGCGGCCGTGACCTCACCCCGACGGATTGCGGCAAGCGCTTCGAGTGCCGTGGTCTGCAACCAAATTGAACTCATGACTGCAATTCCCTGGGGCGAACCGTTGAAAAATTCGAATGACGCACCAGTGCCTGTAAAGCCGTTCGAACAATGGAATCTGCGTCGACTTCGAAGTACTTGCGTAGCTGCTGACGGGTATCGCTGCGCCCAAAACCATCGGTACCCAACGTGAACATCCGTGCATCCAGATATTCCGCGATCAGTTGCGGCCAGGCGCGCACATAGTCGCTCGCGGCAATGATCGGCAAATCGCCCGACAGCAAGGTGGCCACATGACTCGCGCGCGGCAGGTCGAGCGGTTCGCTCTGATCAAGTCGTTGCAATGCGCAGGCCTCACGGGCCAACTCGCTATAGCTGGTGGCACTGAAAACTTCGCAGGTGATGCCATGCTGGTCAGCCAGCTGATGCGCGGCTATCAGCACTTCGCGCAGGATCGCCCCCGAGCCAAGCAGTCGGATGGTCCGAGGGTCTTGGATTGGATCTTGGGTCGGATCTTGGATCGGGTCTTGGATCGGATCTTTGAAGGACTCTCGTTTGGGCTCGGCCAGCCCAGTCGGCTCAATCACCTGCAACCGATACAAACCCTTTAACAAGTCGGCATGGGCGCTTTCGGGCAGGCTGGGCATCGCATAATTTTCATTCATCAGCGTGAGGTAATGGAATTCATCCTGCTGCTCGACCAGCATTCTCTTCATGCCATATTCAAGAATGACAGCCACCTCGCCCGCGTGGGCCGGATCCCAGGCCCGGCAATTCGGGATCGTGCTGGCGACCACCAGACTCGAGCCATCCTGATGCTGTAATCCCTCACCGCCCAGCGTCGTTCGGCCGGCGGTTGCCCCAAACAAGAACCCTCGCGAGCGCTGATCGGCGGCAGCCCAAATGAGATCACCCACGCGCTGAAACCCAAACATCGAGTAGTAGATGTAGACCGGTAGCATCGGCAGACCATGCACGCTGTAGCTCGTGGCCGCCGCAATCCAGGAACTGAGCGCGCCCGCCTCATTAATCCCTTCTTCGAGCAACTGCCCGTCGGGGATTTCGCGGTAGTACAACATCGTGTCACGGTCTTCGGGTTCGTATTGCTGCCCCTCAGGCGTGTAAATACCGACCTGACGAAACAGGCTCGCCATCCCGAACGTACGCGCCTCGTCCGCCACAATCGGCACGATTCGAGGGCCCAATGCCGGGTCTTTGAGCAAATTCCCGAGCATCCGAACCGCTGCCATCGTGGTGCTCATTTCGCGGCCATCGGCCTTCAACGCGAACTCCCCCCAGGCCGAGATCGGTGGCACTGGAACCACCGGCGCGCTTGGATTGCGCAGTGGCAAAAATCCACCGAGCGCCGTGCGCCGGCCCTGCATATACCGAAGTTCAGCACTATCCTCAGCGGGCTTATAAAAGCGCAGGCTCGCGACATCCTCGTCGCTCAAGGGCAAGGCGAAACGGTCACGGAATGCCAACAGCGCACTGACATCGAGCTTCTTGGCCTGATGGGCCGTCATGCGGCTTTCACCAGCCCCGCCCATGCCATAGCCCTTCTTTGTTTTAGCAAGAATGACCGTCGGGCGCCCGGAATGCATCCGCGACTCAGCGAACGCCGCATATAACTTGCGGAAATCATGACCCCCGCGCTTGAGCCCATCAATCTCGGCCTCACTCATGTGCGCCACAAGCTTCTGGACTTCGGGATCCTGCCGAAAGAAATGCTCAATGTTGTAAGCACCATCGTTTGCCCCGAGCGTCTGGTACTGCCCATCGACCGTGCGGCTCAGTGCGCGCATTAGCACATGTTCGGTATCGCGGGCAAACAGTGCGTCCCACTCACTACCCCACAGGACCTTGATGACTTTCCAGCCCGCACCGTTAAATAGGGATTCCAGTTCCTGGATGATTTGCCCATTACCGCGCACTGGGCCATCGAGGCGTTGCAGATTGCAGTTGATGATGAAGGTCAGGTTATCGAGCTTTTCGCGGGCGGCGAGCGTGAGCCCCGCGATGGACTCCGGCTCGTCCATTTCGCCATCACCAAAGACGCCCCAGACGTGACGCTCCGACGCGCTCTTCGCCAAAAGGCCGCGTGCTTGCAGGTAGCGGATAAAGCGGGCCTGATAGACCGCATTCAACGGCCCCAGACCCATCGATCCGGTCGGGAACTGCCAGAAACTCGGCATCAGCCACGGATGCGGATAGGAACAAAGCCCGTCGCCACCCACCTCCTGCCGGTAGTTGGCCAATTGCTGCTCGGTCAGGCGCCCTTCCAGGAATGCCCTTGAATAGACACCGGGCGCCGAGTGCGGCTGAAAGTAGACGAGGTCACTGCTCTGTCCATCGGCGCTGGCCCGAAAGAAGTGGTTGAATCCGACTTCAAAAATCTCCGCCGCTGACGCGTAGCTCGCGATATGACCGCCCAGCTCGCCATACGCTTCATTCGCCCGGGCCACCATCGCCAGGGCATTCCAGCGCATGATCGCCGTCAGGCGCTCTTCAATCCGCAAGTCTCCCGGGTAGGCACCTTGCCGATCCAGGCCGATCGAGTTCCGATAGGCCGAAAAAGGCTGCATATGCGGGTCGATACCGAGCGTCTGGGCGAGCTCCTCGAGTTGCTCAATGAGATACAGCCCCCTTTGTGGCCCAGCGGTCGCGACCACGGCACGGAGCGCTTCAAGCCACTCCTGCGTTTCCTGCGGATCGGTATCGGTGCTCATGACGGCTTGGTACTCAAAAGATAACCACCGATTGTAACGATACCTTTCGAGGCCCCCGCGCGCCCCGCCTTGGCTATGATGGTCGAAATGCCCATACGGATGACAGCGACTACAACCATTCCAGTGATCAACACGATCTCAACGATTGCCCGCGCTGAAATCACCGGCTTGATCCTCGCCGGTGGTCAGGGTCGTCGAATGGGCGGAATCGACAAGGGGCTGCAGCAATTTTTTGGGCACACCGCTGGCGCTGCATGCGCTCCAACGACGCTCACCACAAGTCGGCTGGGTGGCGTTCAGCGCGAACCGTAACCTTGCTACCTACGTAGCCATGAGGGCACTCGTCTGGGCCGATGCATCCAAGGACACTTTGATCGACGCCGCCGTAAACTACCCAGGACCAGTGTCAGGACCACTGGCAGGAACGCTGGTTGGATTGGGGCGTTGCGAGACACCTTATCTCGCGATGGTGCCCTGCGATGCACCGCGGTTCCCGTTCAATTTGATCGAACGTCTCGGCCAAGGGCTGTTGCGCGACGAGGCTGACATTGCGATGGCAGCCCCCCGCAATGGCGACGGCTCAATTCAAGCGCAACCGGTGTTCTGCCTGCTGCGTGCGAACCTGTTTGAGCGTCTCGCGCGGGATCTCCAAGCGGGGGCCCGTCAAGTAGAGCGCTGGATCAAGCAACAGGCCCATGCCATCGTCGTATTCGAGGACGCCAGCCCCTTCATCACCCCTTCAGCGCCCCGGGATCCAGTTGGTTCCGGCGAGAGGTACCTGGGCCATCGCGGCGGCCTCAACGGTCAACGCGACGAGGTCTTCGCGTTCCATGTGATGAACGTCTTGCTTGCCACAGGCCCGCGCAAGCGTGGTGAGTTCCATTGTCAGTGTCTTAAGATAATTACGCAGATGCTTTGCGCCCCACGCGGGTTGCAGCCGTTGCTCGAGGACCGCGTCCTGCGTCGTAATGCCCACAGGGCAGCGACCCGTATGACAATGGTGGCAAGTGCCTGGCGCGGCGCCCAGCGCTGCATAGTCAGCACGAGCGTCGACCGGGCGACCGTCGTCAAACCAGACATCCCGGTTGCAACCCAGGGCCATCAAGGTGCCCTGCCCAATCGAGACCGCATCAGCCCCCATCGCAAGCGCCTTCGCCACATCCGCGCCAGTTCTGATACCGCCCGACACGATCAGCTGCACCTTGCCGATCATGTCAAGGTCCTCCAGTGCGGCCACCGCCTGACGGACTGCAGCAAGGGTTGGGATCCCGACGTGCTCGATAAAACAGGTTTGGGTGGCGGCCGTTCCGCCCTGCATCCCGTCGACCACGACGACATCGGCCCCCGCATGCACTGCGAGCTTGACGTCGTTGAAGACACGGGTCGCACCGACCTTGACGTAGATTGGCTTCTCCCAGTCGGTCATCTCGCGATATTCGCGAATCTTGATGGCCAGATCATCGGGTCCAGTCCAGTCCGGATGGCGGGAGGCCGAACGCTGATCGACGCCCTCAGGGAGGGTTCGCATCGCAGCCACTCGCGGGTTGACTTTCTGACCCAACAACATCCCACCACCGCCTGGCTTGGCACCCTGACCAATCACCACCTCGATCGCATCGGCTCGGCGCAAATCATCGGGGTTAAAACCGTATCGCGATGGCAGACACTGGTAGACCAAGGTCTTCGAGGCATCTCGCTCCTCGTTGGTCATCCCGCCGTCGCCCGTGGTGGTCGATGTGCCCATCTCAGAGGCCGCCCGACCAATCGCCTGCTTGACGTTCGCTGAGAGGGAGCCAAAGCTCATCCCGGCGATCGTGATCGGAATCTCGAGTTCAATCGGTTTGGTCGCGAAGCGCGTACCCAAGACTGTTTTCGTCGAGCATCGCTCCCGATAACCTTCGAGCGGATAACGCGACAGTGAGGCCGCAAGCAACAACAGATCATCAAAATGCGGGACCCGGCGTTTCGCACCAAGACCCCGAATTTCATAGAGGCCCGTGCTCGAGGCGCGATGGATGTAATCCAGAATGTGCCGATCGAAGGAGGCGGATTCTTCACCCGATCGGTTCGGCAAACCCGGTGAAATGGACGAAGGCGGCGAAGGCGGCGAAGTCGGCGAATCCGAGAAATCCGAAGAATCTGGCCGATTTGGCGCGCTAGTCGTGCTCAGTTTTATATTCATCTCAAGGCTCGACATGAGGGTTCAGTATTCCTGGTCAGCATCCGCGTTCCAGTGATAAAGGGTGCGCGCGGACGCCACCCGCTTGAAGGTCTGTGGATCGTGATGCAGGCCCGCCTGATTCAACAGATCACCGACCGCCTGCAGATCACTCTCGGTCATCGGCTCGATTTGCGCATCCGCACCGAGCGAGGCGATCGTGCCCCGCACATACAGAACGGCTTCGTAGAGGGAGTCCCCCAGGGCCTGCCCGGCGTTACCGCAAATCACCATCCGACCTGCCTGCGCCATAAAGGCGGAGAAGCTTCCGACCGAGCCGCCCACAACGATGTCACCTCCCTTCAAGGAGATCCCGCAGCGCAGTCCCGCATCGCCCTCGATTACCAACAATCCACCATGAGCCGAAGCGCCCGCTCCGTTCGAGGCAAAACCAGCCACATGCACCCGACCACTCATCATGTTTTCGGCGACACCCGTGCTGGCACTGCCCTCGATCCGGACATGGGCTAGCTGATTCATGCCGGCTGCGTAATATCCCGCATGGCCATGAATCGTGACCTCCACGGGGGCATTGAGGCCAACCGCGATGTTATGGGCCCCGTCCGGATTGTGAATCTCCACGCGACAACCCACGAGCGATTCGGGCGGGCCATGCAGGCGTTGATTGACACTGCGCAGGCTCTCCTGCGCCAGATCGAACCTTAACGTTTCCACACGTACATTTCCTCTGGAGCGGGTTCAAAAACATGGGCGTGCTTAATGCCAGGTAAGTGCGCCAGAGAGCGAAACTCGGACGCGATCGCTACATAGTCATCGGTCTCGGCGACCACGGCTGGCTTGCAGGCAAAGGGGTCGCGAATGAGCGCCAATTCCGTCGCGGTCCCCATCAAGAACGTATAGAAGCCATCGAGCGCTTCAAACCCTTTTTGCAGCGCGCCTGGGAGGTCGTCGCCCTCGCGTAATCGCCACTCCAGAAATCGACATGCCGCCTCGGTATCGTTATCTGTATCGAAATGAATACCACGGGGCTCGAGCATGCGCCGGATCCCGTTGGGATTCGATAACGAGCCATTGTGGACCAGGCAAAAGTCCTCGCCTGCGGTGAATGGATGGGCGCGGTCAGGGGTCACGGCCGACTCCGTGGCCATGCGGGTATGACCAACCAAGTGGGTACCGCGAAGCGACTCGAACCCATAACGCTCGGCCACTTCCGCCGGCGTACCAATGTCCTTAAACAGGTCGATGCTGCGACCGGCTGACATCAGATGCAAGGCGGGCGCATAGCCCGTAATCCACTGCCGAACGGGCGCAACCCCGCCCTCGAACGCGATCACGGCCTGATTACCACGCACCCGGGCGCTCGCCGCGACCCCAAGGGCTGCATTCAGTGCAGCCACCAACCCTTGCCAATCGTAGGATGCACCCGCATCCGTCAAGCCTGAATAAAGACTGATCTGACGTTTTCCCTCGGGTAACGGATCTGAAAATACCGCCATCCCGGCCGAGTCAGGGCCACGGTCGCTCATCCCAATCAACATCGGGACCATCAACTCGCCCAAACGCTCCTGCAACGCTGTCGTCTTGACCAGAAGGCCAACGATTCCACACATAAGAACTTCCTAAAAAATTTTTATCATTAGAAAAATTCGAGGTAATTCTTAATTTCCCACTCGGAAACATGTCGCATGTACTCGATCCATTCCATTCGTTTGAGCCGGATGAATTCATCGGTCAACGGCGCCAGGGCCTCACAAATCACGGCATCCGCCGCGAGCGCATCAATCGCTGCATCCAGGTTCTGCGGCAGCTTGCCAATGCCCGCCTCGGCCAGTTGCGATTCGCTCCAGTCATAGAGGTTGACGTTACGAGGTGTGCCTGGATCGAGCTTGCGGGCGACGCCATCAAGCCCAGCAGCGATGACGGCTGCGGTTGCGAGGTATGGATTGCAAGACCCGTCGGGCAGGCGCAGCTCGAGCCTGCCTTTGGGGATTCGGACCATCGTGGAGCGGTTATTGTCGCCATAGCTGATGTACGCGGGCGCCCAGGTTGCGCCCGTCAGCGATCGCCCAACGACCAGCCGCTTGTATGAATTAACAGTCGGCGCGCACAACGCCGCCAACGCAGGTGCGTGTGCTAACAAACCGCCCAGGAACTGATAGCCGAGGGACGATAGTTCGAGTCCGTTGGGATCACTGCGATCCTGAAACAGGTTGCGCTCGCCATCGCCGATCGACAGGTGCATGTGCATTCCATTGCCGGGCCGATTCGCAAAGGGCTTTGGCATGAACGAACAGACCAAGCCCATCTCATGAGCAATCTCGCTGGCCGCCATCTTGAAGAAGATGAAGTGATCGCAAGAGGTCAGGCAATCGGTGTAGGTGTAGTTAATCTCAAATTGACCATTCGCATCTTCATGATCAATCTGATAAACATCAATACCGGTCGATCGAAGCGCGATCGAGAGCCGCTCGAGAAATATCCGGGTCCTCGACAAACCCTTGTAGTCGTAGCAGGGCTTGGCCAGCGTATCACTTGGGTCACAGGGTTCAATCTGCCCCTGGGCATTGCGACGCAGGAGCGAAAACTCTGGTTCGAGACCCGTGAAGAGCGTCCACCCGTGGGCCGTCAGGCGATCAATTTGCCGGCGCAGTAAGACGCGGCTATCGAAGGGCCACGGCGCACCGTGCACATGGCCCTCGCAGACGATGCGCGCAAACCCCGGCTGCCAGGGCATGAGCGAGATCGTTCCCAAGTCCCCAACGGCCATGAAATCAGGACCATGCGGCTCGATGCCAACGCCCCAGATTGCAAATCCGGCAAATCCAGCGCCGTCGGTCAAGATGGACTGGAGGTGGGCAACCGGCACCGCCTTGGCCTTGGCGACACCATGGATATCGACAAACTGCGCCAACACATGGCCAACGCCCTGCAAGCTCAGGTGGGCCTGAGCGGCATCGACCGTCCCAAATTTCAGGGGCTGCGGCAGTGCGGCAGACACTTGTGCCAGAGTGCTCGGCAACGGATCAGCAGTCATCAACAGCTCCAGAATGTAAAACCGGTCAGGCAGGGTTCGTGGATCAACAAAGTCCACGTATCATAGCGCCGAGTTTCTTGTAGAGCAATTTGTATGCACCAAAGGAAACCCACGGAAGGGAAGCCTTTGCCGGATTTACGATCTCGATCGACGCCATGGACCGCCTGACGACAGAACCCGCAGAGCCCGCAGCGCAGCCGCCCTCACTCGAGGACTCAGTGGGCTCGGCGATCCGTGAGCTGCGCTTGCGCCACGCCTTGACACTGGCCCAGGTGGCCGAGCTGGCCAATCTCAGCCGCGGCATGCTTTCAAAAATTGAAACCGGTCAGACCACGGCAGGACTCGATACGCTTTCACGCATTGCCCGCGCCCTTGGTGTGCCGATGGCGCTGCTATTCAACAAGTACGACGCGACCGGGACGAACGCGCAACACGTCAAACGAGGCCAGGGGATGGAGGTCGTGCGCCGCGGGACGAAGAGTGGACACACCTACCATCTGCTGGCATATGACCAGGGACCGGTCAAACTTTTCGAACCCTTCTTGATCACGATGGATGACGACTCGCAGCGCTATCCGATCTTTCAGCACCCTGGGACCGAATTTCTCTACATGCTTGAGGGCCAGATTGAATATCGATGTGGGCAGCAAACCTACCTGCTGGAGCCCGGCGACTCGCTGACCTTTCAGGGCACGCTCCCGCACGGACCCGAGCGCCTGGTCACTTGCCCGATCAAATTTTTATCAGTCATCCTGTACCCGCAATCATCGCCCGTATGACGGCGCGATGACCTGTACTTTCACTTTGAGGTTCGTATGGAAAGCTATGACGTGATTGTGATTGGGGCCGGCGTGATCGGCAGTTCCGTGGCCCATCACCTGGCCAAATTTGGAGCGGGCCGGGTCCTGGTTCTGGATCGGACACAGATCGGCGCAGGGACGACTTCGCAATCCTCGGGGATTCTGCGGACGCACTATTCGGTGATTGAAAACGTCGAGCTCGCCAAAGCCTCTTGGCAGGTGTTCAAGGATTTCTCGCAATACCTGGACGACCCGGAAGCATCGGCTGGGCTGGTCGCCTGCGGCTATCTGATCGCTGCACCCGATGGCAACAAACTCGACGCGCTGCGCTCAGCGCTCGACGGTCAGCGCGCCAAAGGCATTCCGGTCCAGACCCTGGATGCCAAACAGGCAAGCGACTTATTACCAATCGCCCGCTTTGATGACGCCGCGCTGATCGGTTATGAACCTGAAGCCGGGTTCGCCGACGCCTATCTGGTCGCGACCAGCTTTGCCCGCTCGGCCCGTCGCCTCGGCACGAAAATCATCGAAGGCGTCGAAGTGCATACGCTGTTGCATGAACAGGGTCATGTGGTCGGCGTCGACACCTCGATCGGGCGCTTCAACGCACCCCTCATCATCAGTACACAAAACATCTGGGCCCGCGACATTGAGCGTTGGACCGGCATTGCCTCCCCGGTCAGCGCGGAACGACATACCGTCTTCGCACTTGAGGGCCCAGATCCCTACACCTACCAAATGCCGGTTTACAAAGATTTGGGCTCCCCCGGCATGCTCTACTGCCGCAGTTATGGCGGCACCCAAATGCTGGTGAGCGAGGGCATTGCGGGCGAGACCCTCGCCGCACCGGACAACGAACAGGGCCACATCTCGATGGACACGATCATCGAAGTGGTGACACAAGTCGCCGAGCGCTTCCCCTCGTATGAAGCGGCCGGGGTGGCCTCGTCCTGGACCGGCGTCTACGACGTCACGCCCGACTGGAACCCGGTGCTTGGGCGCGTGGAGGGGATGTCGGGACTGATCGTCGGATACGGGTTTTCCGGCCATGGCTTCAAGCTTTCACCCGGGATCGGACGCATCCTCGCACAGGAGGCGATCGGCCTTGCGACCGATGTACCGTTGACACCTTATGCACTTGAGCGCTTTAGAACCGGCAGTTTGCTCACCGGCAAATACGGTGTCGGCGCGGTGTCCTGACCAAGAGGTTCGACCATGAACCGGCACGCTGGCGCCTTGGTCCTCTTTTCGGGCGGGCAGGATTCGACCACCTGTCTGGCGTGGGCGCTGGATCGTTTCGAGCGGGTCGAAACCATCGGTTTTGACTATGGACAACGGCACCGGATCGAGCTCGAATGTCGGACTCAGGTTCTGCAAGGTTTTCGGGCGCACTTCCCCACTTGGGGCGCAAAACTCGGTGAGGATCGCGTGCTTGATCTGGCGGTACTGAGCGAAATCAGCTCGAACGCACTGACCTCGCAGCGCGCAATCGAATTCGATGCCAACGGATTGCCGAACACCTTTGTCCCAGGTCGGAATCTCCTCTTCTTTACCTTAGCCGGCGCGCTGGCCTACCGGCGCGGCCTCAGCGTGCTGATTGGCGGGATGTGCGAGACCGATTATTCCGGTTATCCCGACTGTCGGGATGACACCCTCAAAGCCCAGCAGGTCACGCTGTCTCTGGGCCTGGACGCACGGGTTGTGATCGAGACCCCATTGATGTGGTTGGATAAGGCGGCCACTTGGGCCCTGGCCGCGCAGTTGGGTGGGGACGCTCTGGTGGAGCTAGTCCGGCTCGAAACCCACTCGTGCTATCTCGGCGATCGATCTCGTCTGCACGCTTGGGGGTATGGCTGCGACGACTGCCCCGCCTGCGCGCTACGCAAAGCGGGCTGGATCGGCTACCAAGCAAGCGACCAACGCCCCACCAGCCCGACCAACCCAACCAGCCCGACCAGCCCGATTCAGCGCTTCGCGCTTACCGCTGCCGAGCCAGAGCCCTGGAAAAACGGCCATGGTGTGACCCGAACCTTGGCCACTGACAGGCACGCTCAAAGCCCGACCACGGCCGGAGATGCGGATTGGACCTGGCGAATCAGCATCGCTGACATCGAGACGAGCGGTCCTTTTTCCACCTTCGAACAAGTCGACCGGACGCTGATTCTGCTGCACGGGGGCCCCCTGATCCTGAACCGACCCAGCGCCCCGATCGTTCTGGCTGACCCGGGCGAACGGATCTCGTTTTTCGGCGAAGAGACCCTCGACGCGAAGATCGCCGCGACACCCGCTCAAGCCCTTAACCTCATGACCCGACGTTCGCGCGTGCACAGCACCGTGCGGGTGATCCACGGTAAGCCGGTCCTGGAGTCAGTGCAGGATGACCGCACCGCCCGCCCGCATGACAATCACGGGGCGTCTGCAACCACGGTGGCCTTCGTGGTTGCCGGGTCGTATCGGATTGAGTGGTCTGCAGGCGATTCAACGGCCAAGCAAGCCCTGATTCTGCGCGCGGGAGAGGGGGTCATCCTTAGGGGGGCCGTTGAAATTGAACTCGATGAACCCCCTCTAAACAGCGACTCAGCGATCGCCTTGAGGCCGTGGCTGATTTTGATCACGTTAGAATCTAAGGACGACTCTCGCATCGACCCTCGCATCGACCCTCGCATCGACTCCCGCATCGACTCGCGCGCCTCCATCGTTTCCTAACTGGGTCTTCCTGTGGCCTACCGCTACGCCATCGGCGCCGAAACCTACCGGTTTGAAGACCTGAGGACCCTCCTTGCCAAGGCGAGCCCCTCGCGTTCAGGCGACCTGCTCGCTGGGGTCGCTGCTGACTCGGAGGCAGAGCGGATTGCGGCCAAGTTGATTTTGGCTGACTTGCCATTACAGGCTTTTTTGAACGAAGCCGTCATTGATCCGGAGACCGACGAGGTTAGCCGACTCATCCTCGCCCAACACGACCCGCACGCGTTCGCACCAGTTGCTCACCTCACCGTTGGCGAGTTCCGCAACTGGTTGCTGTCGGACCGCATCGATGCAGCAGCGGTCAGCGCGATCGCCTGGGGCATTACCCCGGAAATGGCCGCTGCGGTGAGCAAACTCATGCGCAACCAGGACCTGGTGCTTGCGGCTCGAAAATGTCGGGTAATTACATCCTTTCGAACTACGATAGGCTTACCCGGTCATTTAGCCGTTCGCTTGCAGCCCAACCATCCCACCGATGATCTGCGCGGCATTGTGGCTTCGGTACTCGATGGTCTGATGTACGGCTGCGGCGACGCGGTGATCGGAATCAACCCAGTCGGTGACAACCTCTCGGGCATCGTCGCCATCCTGAACCTGCTCAACGAACTGCGCGAGCGCTTCGAGATCCCGACCCAAAGCTGCGTGCTGACCCACGTCACCCAGACACTCAAAGCGATCGAACTCGGCGCTCCGGTCGATCTGGTTTTTCAATCGATCGCCGGAACCCAGAAAGCCAACGAAGGCTTTGGCATCTCGCTGGCCTTGCTCGACGAAGCGGCCTCCGCGGTGGCTTCGTTAAGACGAGGGACCGTAGGCCAAAATGCGATGTACTTCGAGACGGGTCAGGGGAGCGCTCTTTCAGCCAATGCCCATCAAGGCGTTGACCAGCAAACCTGCGAGGCGCGCGCCTATGCCGTGGCCCGGCGCTATGCACCACTCCTGACCAATACGGTGGTGGGATTTATCGGTCCTGAATATTTATACGATGGGAAACAAATCACCCGTGCAGGGCTTGAAGACCATTTCTGCGGAAAATTGCTCGGCGTGCCCATGGGCTGTGATGTCTGTTACACCAACCACGCTGAAGCCGATCAGGACGACATGGACACGCTCTTGACCCTGCTGGGCGTGGCGGGTATCAATTTCATCATGGGGGTGCCGGGGGCGGATGATGTCATGCTGAATTATCAAAGTACGTCATTTCATGACGCGCTCTACCTGCGCGATGCCCTCGGGCTTCGACGCGCCCCAGAATTTGAATCATGGCTCGAGCGCATTGGCGTGACCGGACCCGATGGTCGCCTGCTGGATCAGGCCCGACCCGATCACCCCCTCCTCGCGCTCGGCGATTCAGTGCCCTTCGGAGATCGGTGACCTTGAAGTGACGCCCGCCAAAATATTCAACCATCGACCTGACGATCGACCGGACGATCGACCCGACCATCGACCGGACCATCGAAGCAGCGTGGCCGACCTCGATCATCGGGCCAGCCTTGTACAGAGCGATCCGTGGGTCAGCTGGCGTGAATTCACACCGGCCCGGATTGCGCTGGGGCGGGTAGGCGCCAGCCAGCCGACCGATGCTTTGCTGCGTTTCTCGATGGCCCATGCCAATGCACGCGATGCGGTCTATGAGCCGCTCGATCTCGCGGGATTGCTCGCACAATTCGAAGGCCTCTCGGAGTGCATCGCGGTCAAGAGTCGCGCCGCCGATCGCGCGCAATACCTGCGCAGACCCGACTTTGGCCGGCGCCTTGATGCGCCGAGCGTCGAACGACTTCGAGAATCACAACACCACAACTTCGATCTCGTCATCGTCATTGCCGATGGACTTTCCGCGCTGGCCGCTTCGCGCCATGCCGTACCGGTCATTGAAGCCCTCCGCGCAAGTCTTGCGGGCTGGCAAATTGGCCCGATCGTCATTGCCGAACAGGCGCGCGTGGCGCTTGGTGATGAGGTGGGCGAAATCTTGAATGCCCGATGCGTCGCCATCCTGATCGGTGAGCGACCTGGCTTGAGTTCACCCGATAGTCTGGGCATTTACCTGACCTGGCATCCCCGTGTCGGGCGCATCGATGCCGAGCGCAATTGCATTTCGAACATTCGGCCTGCGGGACTGTCCTACGAACATGCCGCCACCAAGCTTGTGGCCTTGCTCGAGGGGGCAAAGCGACTTGGCGCTACGGGTGTCAACCTCAAAGAAGACGATGGTGAAACCCAACTCATCCGCTGAAGCGCTCGCCTTACTGCGGAGCCTGTTCGACACAGCGATCGCCGCCGCCCAGCCAGAGCTGTGCGTCCCACCCCATCTTCCAACGCGCGCAGAACTCGGGTCGGGGCGCCTGATCGTGATCGGCGCTGGTAAGGCTTCTGCGGCGATGGCGCGCGCCCTGGAAGATCATTACAAAAATAATGATCCCGAGCTATTGCAACGAATTGAAGGCCTGGTCATCACGCGCTATGGGTACGGCGTGAACTGTTCGCACATTGAAATCGTCGAGGCAGCCCATCCAGTCCCCGATGCGGCGGGCTTGGCGGCTGCACAGCGCATGCTCGAGCGGGTGCAGGGATTACATGAGGCTGATCTGGTGATTGGTCTGATCTCCGGCGGTGGATCGGCGTTGCTACCGCTCCCCGCTCGCGGGTTGACCTTGGCGGATAAGCAACAGATCAACCGCAGCCTTCTCGAGTCCGGCGCAACGATTGTTGAGATGAACTGTGTGCGTCGGCACCTCTCGGCAATCAAGGGCGGGCGACTGGGCGCAGCCTGCTACCCGGCCAGGGTGCTCAACCTTCTGATGTCGGACGTCCCCGGCGATCAACCGATTGACATCGCCTCGGGACCGACGGTGGCCGATCCGAGCACTCGCGAGGACGCGTTGGCCATCATCGCGCGCTATCACCTGCGGCTACCCGACGCCGCACGCTATTGGCTCGACGACGATGCGAGCGAATCCATCAAACCCGATGACCCCCGGATGTTCCGGGTGCAGACCCGAATCATTGCAGCGCCCCAGCAAAGTCTGGAAGCCGCGGCCGCGCTCGCTCGCCGCGCTGGCTATGGCGCCCACATTCTGGGCGATGCCATCGAGGGCGAAGCGCGCGATGTCGGCAAGGTACTGGCCCGCATAACAACCCAGATCGCCTCGCGCGGACAGCCATTTGATGCCCCCTGCGTCTTACTTTCAGGCGGAGAAACGACGGTCACGCTGCGGGATGCCTCTGGGAGCGATGGGCGCGGTGGACGCAACGTCGAATTCTTACTCGCCTTTGGAATTGCCTTGGGCGCCCAGGCCGGCGTCTACGCGTTGGCTGGCGACACCGATGGCGTTGATGGGGTCGAGGAAATCGCGGGCGCCTATTGGCAACCCGACACCCTCACCCGCGCCCAGGCAGCTGGACTGCGACCCACCATCAGCCTGGACCAACACGACGCGCACAGCTTTTTTCAAGCGCTTGGCCAGAGCATCATCACCGGCCCCACCCGAACCAACGTCAACGATTTCAGGGCGATTCTGATTCAGGCAGGGGCTTCGATTGGCACTTGATTCGAGACTACTTAGCTCACACCAAACAAGGTCACCGAAAGCGCCTCACTCCGCACGGCGAGCAACGCCCCATATTCAGCACTATTAGCCCAATGCGTGGCCGCCTCGGGCGTCGGAAATTCAATTTCTACAAACGCATTGAACTCTGCGCACCCCAACTCGTTCCAGAACACCTGATCTCGGGTGCCCCGAAAGACCACGGTCCCCCCATAACAGGCGATCGTCTGACCGACCTGACTACGATAAAGCTCGAACGCGTCAGCGTCCTTCAGAGCGATTAACCCGACCACTTTCATCTTGTCCCCGATAATTCAACGCTTGCTTCGGTAGGATGCCCAATTGTTTGCACTTGCTCAACAAGGGCCCATCTGACCATGAACCCCGTGCCGCACTCGGTCGAAGTCCTGATTATCGGGGCGGGATTTTCGGGAATTGGCGCCGCAATCCAGCTCAAAGCCGCGGGCATCCCATTCTTAATCCTGGAAAAAACCACAGAAATCGGCGGTGTCTGGCGCGACAATCACTACCCCGACTGTGCTTGTGATATTCCGTCCGCGCTCTACTCGTATTCGTTTGCGCCGAATCCAAACTGGAATCATTTGTTCGCCAAGCAACCCGAAATCAAACGGTATTGCGAGAATACTGCGCGGGTATACGGCATCGTTGACCAGATCCGATTCGGACAAGAACTGCTGACTGCCCATTGGGATAGCAGCCATAGCGAGTGGGTGGTACAGAGTTCCACCGCGAACTACCGGGCAAAATTTCTAGTCGTCGCCAGTGGCCCAATGCATGTTCCGGTCACGCCGAAGGTCAAGGGTCTTGAAAGCTTTACTGGCGTTCAGTTTCACTCGTCGCGCTGGGATCATTCTGTTGACCTGAATGGCAAACGCGTCGCCGTTATTGGTACCGGTGCATCAGCGATCCAGTTCGTGCCGCCGATCCAGCCCCTGGTCCAGAAGCTCACGCTCTTCCAGCGCACCGCACCCTGGGTATTACCCAAAATGGACCTCGTGATCCCAAGGGGCTGGCAAGACCTGTTCAATCGAATCCCGTTCGCGCAGCGTCTGCTTCGGACCCTGCTGTACCTACAATTCGAAGCCCTGAATTCAAGCCTGCGCCACCCGCGACTCGTCAAACGGATGGAGGCTATCGGCTTGCGCAACATCCGTCGCGGGGTCAAGGACCCCGTCCTCGGCGCACGTCTCACACCCAACTTTTCACTCGGTTGTAAACGGATCCTTCAATCCAACACCTGGTATCGCGCGCTTGCGAAACCGAACGTGGACGTCTTCTGCGGAATCCGCGAGATCCAAGGCGCGCGACTGATTGATCACGATGGACAGCATTGCGAAGCCGACGTTCTCATCTTCGCAACGGGTTTCGAAGTCTCGGTGCCCCCCATTGCCAAGCGGATCGTTGGTCAATCAGGAACCACACTGCATGCGCGCTGGAACGGCTCGCCCCAAGCCTATCTGGGCACGATGATCGACGACTGTCCCAACCTCTTCCTGATGCTGGGCCCCAATCTGTATAGCTTCGCCTCCGCCTTCACGATGATTGAAGCGCAAGTACAGTTCATCGTCTCGGCCCTCTCGACCGCACGGCAAAACAATCTGCGCACCATTGCAGTCGATCCGGCCCAACATGCGTCGTATAACGAGGCGGTGCAAGCCTCCCTCCAACGCTCGATCTGGAACAGTGGCTGTTCGAGTTATTTCCTCGATACGCATGGGCGCAACAGTACGAACTGGCCGTGGACGACGTTTCGGATGCGGTCCCGACTGGCCCGATTCCGGTCCGCGGAATTCATGACCCGCTAGTGGCACGCTAGACACCCACTTACGAATCATCAACCTGCATGAGCATCCAGAATTTTCTCCTCAGCATGGTCCTGCGATGGCAAAAAAACTCGAGCCTCAAGCTGAGTGCCGAACATCGCTTTCGGCGTAATCGCAAATGGCTGGCGGCGGTGCGCGTCAAAACCAAGGCCTCGATCACGGTTCGGTCGGATCGGATCGCGGGCGTGCCCATCGAGTGGGTCATGCCCAGCGCATTGGCATCGGCGCCGCAAGCACCCGTCTGCGTGTATTTTCACGGTGGCGGCTTCGGGATGGGCGGGCCCAACAGCCACCGCGCGATGGCCGCCTACCTGGCTGAGAAAGCCCAGATCAAGATGCTGATGGTTGACTATCGCCTCGCACCCGAACATCCTTTCCCGGCGGCTTTGGATGACGCCCTGGCGGTTTACCAAGCCCTGTTATCAGATTCCCACTGCCCGAGACCATTGTTCATCGGCGGGGATAGCGCGGGTGGCAATATCGCGCTCGCCACATTGCAGGCGGTTCGCAACCTGCCACAGCCCCCCCAACCAGATGCACAACCAAGCGTACAACCAGGCGCACAACCAGAGGCACAACCAAGCGCACAACCCGAGGGGATTTTTCTGCTCTCACCCTGGCTGGATTTGACCCATCGAAATCCGTCAATGATGGGTAACGACAAGACCGACGTGATGCTCAATCGGCAGATTTTGGATGAATTCCGTGACCGCTACGCCCCCGGCGTCCCCGCGACGGATCCCAGACTCTCACCGCTATTTGGACCTGTGGATGGCTTACCACCGTGCATGATCCTCGCCAGTCAGGCTGAAGCGCTTTACGACGATTCGGTCAAGTTGCACCAGAAAATCCTCGATCAAGGGGGCTCGAGTGCTTTGTTGGCGTGGCCCAAGCTCCCTCACGCGTTTCCGGTCATGGCTGGCCCTTTACCCGAAGCCCGTCAGGCCCTGGATCAACTCGCGATCTGGATCCAACAGCGCACGCAATAATCGGCTACCGAGCTATTTGGCAAACAGCTGTCCGAGATCAGCAAACGCCTTAAATTCAAGGGCATTGCCCGATGGATCTAGGAAGAAGAAAGTCGCCTGCTCACCGGCCAGCCCCTTGAAGCGGACATGGGGCTCAATGATAAATTTTGTATCGACCGCGGTGAGCTTGTCCGCCAGCGCCTGCCATTCAGGCATGGGCAGCACGACCCCAAAGTGACGCACGGGGACCTGGTCGCCATCAACCGCGTTGGTCGCGTCCGTTCCGCATTGATCGGGCGCGAGGTGCGCCACAATTTGATGGCCAAAAAGATCAAAATCGATCCATTCGGGTGAACTGCGCCCCTCTGGGCAACCCAGCAGATCACCGTAAAACGCACGCGCGGCCCCCAAGTCGTGAACCGGAAAAGCCAAGTGAAAGGGTCGTTGCATGAGGTTCCCCTGATCTGTTCACGCTATTTTGCCTGAGGCAAAATAGCCCCGAGGATTAGCCCTCGGACCAGGCCCCGGACTAGGCCCCTGAACAGGCCACCAAACCAGACCCTAGTACAAACCCTAATCATCCCGCCAAGCCCGACCCGGAGTGGACTGAATCGGGTACTGTCGGGCTCGCTGAAATTTTAAGCCTGATCGCGCCTGATGATTCAATTTTTCCAGATGACCCTGAGCGGCATTTCCCAGGGATGCATCTA
>Ga0114976_10000746_pt1 | contig 20466 bp, 21 predicted proteins | sample S_130805_EF_Meta_FD_87319 | JGI IMG/M metagenome (GOLD analysis project Ga0114976, IMG submission 87319) | Freshwater microbial communities from Lake Simoncouche, Canada to study carbon cycling - S_130805_EF_MetaG | ecosystem: Environmental > Aquatic > Freshwater > Lake | place: Lake...
GAGCTTGGCGGCTCGATCCGCTTCCCCGGCCCCGGGCCGCGCATCAGCTCGGTGGAGGCGCCCAACCCCTTCACAACCGAGATCATCGTCGCCCTCGACCGCGGCCGGTCGCTGGTGCTGAACGGCAGCGCCGGCGATGGCCGCGGCTGGTCGGTCACCGCGCTCGGCGAGCCGCGCCAGGTGCATTCCATCCAGCGCTCCGGCCCGGCGCGGCTGCTGCTGCGGCATCAGGTGGCGGCGCCGCGGCGGACGATCGGGTACTGCCTGTTCGGCGAGCGGCTCGGCGCGGGCAATGGCATCACCGACGACTGGGGCCGCAACGGCGAGCTGCCGCCGGGGCTGGGGCCGGACTGGCTGATCGACCTGCCGTTGCAGGCGACGCTGAAGCCGTTCTCCTCGGGGTAGGGCGGGGCGGCGCGCCCGCCCGAGGCAGGATGTCGCATGGCCGCCCCCTGAGCCGGGCCGGCCGGCGCCACCCGCTCAGAACAGCTGGATATCGCTGGCCGCGAGGCTGGCGAGGCCGTTGCCGCCGCCGGTGAAGACGCTGGCGATCAGCGTCGGCGCCGCCCCGCCGGTGCCGTCGGCATCCCAGAGCAGCTGCCCTTGCGCCGTGTTGAACAGGAACTGCCCGAAGCCCTGGTTCGCCGTCCGGTTCGTGCCGCTGACGAAGCGGTTCGCCGCCAGCGTGCCGAAGCCGAGAATGGCGGCGAAGCCGGCCGAGGCGACCGAGAGGCCGCTTCCCTCGCTGGCGGTCGCGCCCTCGATCCGGAAGCCGTTCCGGCCGTTCAGCGTGCCGAGGTTGAGGGCGGCGGGAATGGGCATGGCTGGCGGGCTCCGGCAGGCCCCGAGGCGGGGCCGGATCGAAGCTTGCACCCCATTTACGAAATGGCAATGAGATTGTCCCTGCCGGGCCCCTCGGAGGGCGGCCAGTGCCTGCCCCTCGCGCCGGTCCGGACCGGGGTCGGGCTCGCGCTGCGGGCCGGCCCTTGGCCGATTCCCAGGGAGCCGGCCGCGATCCATCTATTGGCAAGGCTTTGGTGCTTGTCTGTTCGCACGGGGGCCGCAGCGCCGCCGGTGCTCCTTGAAGCTGTCCATCCGCCCCACAACAGCCCCGCCGAGGCATGGGTCGAGGCCGGCCTCGGAATCGCCACTCAAGCCCTAAAATATTTAGAGAATTCGGTTACAAAACACTGATATTATTGAATAATATAGGAGCTTTATTGGCCGAATTTGAGGCGGATTGAGGGATTTAGGTCCCTCAATTCCTAAATTTTGCGCCGGCCGCAGTTTGTCCAAAACCAGCGGATCGGCGCCCAGGCCGGGTGCCGCCCGCGCCGTTTGTCCGAAAACCGCACCGCGCGCCCCTATCCCCGGGCCCGATCCTCGCTAGGCTCGCGCCCATGAACGATCCCAGCCTCCTCCCCGCCGCCGAGGCGACCCGGCGCATCGCCGCCGGCGACCTCTCCGCCACCGTCCTGACCGAGGCCTTCCTCGCCCGCATCGTTGCGCGCGAGCCCGAGCTTCGGGCCTTCGTCCATCTCGACCCGGCGCTCGCCCTGCGCCAGGCCGCCAGGCTGGACGAGACCCGCAAGGCCGGCCGCCCCGCCGGCCCGCTCGAGGGCATCGCCTTCGGCGTGAAGGACGTGCTCGACACCGCCGACCAGCCCTCCCAGTACGGCTCGGCCGCATGGGCCGGCCACCGCCCGCGCACCGATGCCGCCTGCGTGGCGCTCGCCCGCCGCGCCGGTGCCGTCATCCTGGGCAAGACCGTGACCACGGAGTTCGCCACGCGCCATCCCGGCCCGACCGGCAACCCGGCCAATCCGAAGCATACGCCCGGCGGCTCCTCCTCCGGCTCCGCCGCCGGCGCCGGCGCCGGCTTCTTCCATGCCGGCTTCGGCACCCAGACCGCCGGCAGCATCCTCCGCCCTGCGGCGTTCTGCGGCGCCGTCGGCTTCAAGCCCAGCTACGGCACGCTGCATCGCGGCGGCATGAAGGTGATGTCCGAAAGCCTCGACACCATCGGCGTCATCACCCGCAGCACCGCCGATGCCGCGACCGTCATGGCGGGCCTGACCGGCGGCGACTACGGCACCCCTGGGGCGAAGCCCGGCCGTGCGCCGAAGATCGCCCTGGTCATGGGCCCGAACGAGGATCTCGCCGCCCCCGAGACCCGCGCCCTGCTCGAGAGGGTCGCCGCCGCCGCGGCCAAGGCGGGGGCCACCGTCACGCCGGTGACGCTGCCGCCCGCCGTCGCCGCCGGCCTCGCCATCCATGCGCTCGTGATGAATGGCGAGAGCGCCCAGGCGCTGGCCTGGGAATACGACAACGCCCGCGCGCAACTGTCGGAGATCCTGCGCGAGACCCTGGCGCGCGGCACCGGCTACAGCCTCGCCCAGGTGAACGAGGGCCGCGCCGCCTACGCCGCCGCCCGCGCCGCCTTCGCGGATGTCATCAAGGACTACGACGCCGTGCTGACCCCGGCCGCCCCGGGCGAGGCGCCCGAGGGCCTCGACTGGACCGGCGACCCCGGCTTCAACTCGCTCTGGACCCTGCTGCACGTGCCCTGCGTGAGCGTGCCCGCCGGCACCGGGCCGCGCGGCCTGCCGCTCGGCGTGCAGGTGGTGACGGCCTTCGGCACCGACGCCGCCTGCCTCGCCTGGGGAGAATGGGTCCGGCAGGTGGCGGCCGGCTGAGCCTCGCTACGCCGCCTTCGCCGCCGCGCCGCGCTGCGTCGCCAGCCAGCGTCGCATCACCGCCAGCGTCTGGTTCACGACCTGGTGCATGTCGAGATACTGGTAGGTGCCGCAGCGGCCGAGGAACTGCACCCCCGGCTCGCGCGCGGCGAGCGCGGCGTAGCGCTGGTAGAGCGCCTGGTACCGTCCATCAGCGGTCTTCACCGGGTAGTACCGCTCAAGCGCGTTGTCGCGGTAGTCGCAGGGCTCCTCGGTGGTGGCCGTCACGGTCCGCCCGCCGCCGTCATGGCCCGGCAGCAGGTGCCAGTAGGTGGTCCGCGTGAAGGGCCCGGTATCGGTGTAGTTCACCGTGCCGGTCCGCGCCTCGACCGCGCTGCGCGCGACCGCCGCATGGTGGAAGCGGATCGAGCGATAGGGCAGCTCGCCCAGCCTGAAGTCGAAATACTCGTCGATCGGGCAGCAGAGGAAGGCGTAGCCGTAGTCGCGCAGCATGCGCTTCTCGAAGCGGAGGCCGAGCGAGACCTTGATCCGCGGGTGCTCCAGCATGCGCCGGAACAACTGCGTGTAGCCGCCGCGCGGCAGCGCCTGGAAAGTGTCGCCGGGGAAGTAGCGGTCCTCGTCGTCGAAGCGGAGCGGGATGCGCTTGACCACGCTGGCATCCATCTCGGAGAGCTTCATCGCCCACATCTTCTCGGTGTAGCGGGCGAAGAAGAGCTCGGTCAGCTCGGCACCGATGCGAGAGAGCAGGTATTCCTCGGCATTCCCCGGTGTCTCGATCGGCGCCGCAAGCCGCACCAGCAAGGCCTCGGCCGCCGCCGCATCCGGCACCGCTTCGCGGAAAGCCAACTCGAGCGTGCGCCGGTTGATCGGCAGCGGCGCCAGCGTCCCGTCGGGGAGCTTCGCCGAGACGCGATGCTCGTAGCGGTCCCACGCGGTGAACTGCGACAGCCAGGCGACGACCTCGCGGTTGCTGGTGTGGAAGAGGTGAGGCCCGTAGCGATGCACCCGCATGCCGCGCGCATCGATCTCGTCATGGGCATTGCCTGCGATATGTGGCCGCTGGTCGATCACCTGGACCGAGTAGCCGGCCTCGGCCAGCATGCGTGCCGCGACGGCGCCGGCAAAGCCCGCGCCCACCACCAGAATTCGCTTGGATGTGCTGATCAAGATGTCCTCGCGGCCCGCCGAGCGGGCGAAGATGAACGGCCAAGCAGGCCGACCACCCTCCTAACGCAGGGACAGGCCGTGGGTTGTCGCCGCCGCTCGCGCCGGGGCTCAGCGCACCCCGGCGAAGCCAGGCGCCTTCCTGAGCGCCTCGGTCGTGTCGAAGTCGCGCAGCACCGCGTCGTCGGCCATCTCGACCTCGGCGACGCGGTCGGCGTGCTTGCCGGCGAGGTGGCGCGCGCCGACATCGCCCGAGATCGTCATCATCTCCGGCATGAACTCGACCGACCAGAGCATCGGGTTGCCCTGCTTGCCGCGGAAGGTCGGCATGACGATGGCGCGGCCTTCCTCCGGGTCGAAGGCTGCCAATAGCCGGTCGATCATCGGCCCCGCCACCAGCGGCATGTCGCCGAGGCAGATCACCACGCCCTCGATGTCCGCGGGCAGCGCGGCGAGCCCGGCCTTCAGGCTGGCCGAGAGCCCATCGGCGAAGTCGGGCGCATGGGCGAAGCGCACCGGCAGGCCGGCGAGCGCCTTCTCGACCTTCTCATGCTCATAGCCGGTGACCACCACCACGGGCCGCGCGCGCGAGGCGAGCACGTTGTCGACCACCCGGCGCACCATCGGCACGCCCTGGTCGTCGGCGACCATCAGCTTGTTGAGCGGCGCCATGCGGCGGCTGCGCCCGGCCGCCAGCACGAGCGCCGCGACCTGGCGCGCCCGCCGCGGCGCCACGGTCGGCGCCGGCGCCTGCGCCGCCTTCTCCCGCGGCAGCGGCCGCACATCGATCTCCTTGAGCAGGCCGCCGACGCCCATGCCCATGACGTCCTGCCGTGTCACGGGGATGCCCGCGAAGACGCGCTGCAGCACCCAGTCGAAGCCGTTCAGCTTCGGCGACTTGGCGCAGCCCGGCAGCACCATCGCGGGGATCTCGTCGATCCGGCCGAGGCAGAGCAGGTTGCCGGGATCGACCGGCATGCCGAAATGGTCAATCACGCCGCCGGCGCGCACGATCGCCGCGGGGCCGACATCGCGGCGATCGACCACGGCGGAGGCGCCGGCGATCAGCAGCACCTCGGCGCCGGCGCGCTTCAGGCGGTTCAGCGCATCGGCGATCGGTGGGGTGTCGTGACGGACGCGCTCAGGCGGCAGCAGCGTGCCATGCAGCGCCTCGACCCGGTCGCGCGTCGCCTCGACGGCGCCTTCCATCACGCTCTCCTTCACCCCCGGGAGCTCCGTCAAAACGAGGCCGACCTTGAGCGGGCGGAAGGGATGCAGCGCGAGCACCGGGCCGTCCTGCCGGGCGATGCTCTCGGCGATCTGCAGCACGGGCCCGGGGACGGAGAAGGGGATCACCTTGATGGTCGCCAGCATCTCCTTCGGCGCCACGGGCACGTGCGAGGCGAGGGTCGCGACCGTCAGGCTTTCATCCAGCGCATTCAGCCGGTCGACCAGGCGCGCGTTGGCGCTGAAGAGGCCGGCGGTCTCGGCATGCAGGTTCACGCGCCCGGTGCCGGCGCGGCCGCGCGCGAGCAGGGGGCCCATCAGCGCCTCGGCGAGGCGATGCGCCGCCTCATCCTCCGGCACGTCGCCGGCCTCGAGCCGCGCGGCGATCACGCTGCCATGGCCGGCGACGCGCAGCGCCTCGATCGCCGGCGCGTCCAGCACCGTGCCCTTCTTCAGCACCTTACCCGGCAGCCGCACGGTATGCGCGAGCACCGCGCCGCGGGCCTCATCCAGCGGCGTCGCGCCGAAGATCACGCGCGTTGCCCGAGCGCGGCGCCGCGGCGAGCGGCCACCACCTCGGCGAGGATGGAGACCGCGATCTCGGGTGCGGTGACGGCCTCGATATTGAGGCCCACGGGCGCGCGGATGCGGCCCATCGCGGCCTCCGTATGGCCGAGTTCGGTCAAGCGGCCGACGCGCTTTGCATGGGTGCGCCGGCTGCCGAGCGCGCCGATGTAGAAGGCCTCCGACTTCAGCGCGACGTCGAGCGCGGGATCATCCAGCTTCGGGTCGTGGGTCAGGGTGACGACGGCGGTGCGGCTGTCGGGTGTGAGCTGGACCATCGCGTCGTCGGTCCACTCGTGGATCAGCGTGATGCCGGGGAAGCGGTCGGCGGTTGCCCAGGCGCGGCGCGGGTCGACCACGATGACCGCATAGCCCGCGGCCTGCGCCATCGGCACCAGCGCCTGCGCGATATGCACGGCGCCGACGATGATCATGCGCAGGGCTGGGTTGTGCGGGTGGATGAACCAGGCGGCGTTGTCCTCGGTGACATTGGCCGCCTGGTCGTCGCGCAGCGCGCGCGCGGCGGCTTCGGCCAGCGCCGGCGGCACGCCCTCGCCGGGATAGAGCAGCTGCGCGCCATCGCTCAGCCGCGTCAGAAGCGCGACCGGGCGCTTGGCGTCCTTCGCAGCCTGCAGCGCGGCGAGGGTCTCCGGCGTCACGCCAGCTTCTCCACGAAGACCTTCAGCTTGCCGCCGCAAGCCAAGCCGACTTCCCAGGCGCGCTCATCGCTGATGCCAAAATCGAGCAGCTGCGGCGTGCCGCTCGCCATCGTCTGCTTCGCCACATCGGCGACCGCGCCCTCGATGCAGCCACCCGACACGCTGCCGGCGAGCTTGCCGGAAGCACTCACCGCCAGCCGAGAACCCGCGGGCCGCGGGCTGCTGCCCCAGGTCTCGACCACGGTGGCCAACGCCACCGTTTCGCCCGCCGCGCGCCAGGCGGCGGCGGTTGCCAGCACATCTTCGGAATCGCTCATGCGGCCATCCTCCGACCGGGCTGCGGGCCGCTCAATGTGGCGACGAGCTCACGCAGGCTCGCCAGGTTGTGCACGGGGCGGAAGTCGTCCACATGCGGCAGCATCGCCCGGATGCCCTGAGACTTGGGCTGGAAGCCCTCGTAGCGCAACAGGGGGTTCAGCCAGATCAGCCGGCGGCAGCTATGCCGCAGCCGATCGGTAGCATCCGCCAGGCCCTTCGCACCCTCGCGGTCGAGGCCATCGGTGATCAGCAGCACCACCGCGCCCTGGCCGAGCACGCGGCGGGACCATTGCCGGTTGAAGAGCTCGAGGGACTCACCGATGCGAGTGCCGCCCGACCAGTCCGGCACGATGTGGCTGACCATCTCGAAGGCGACTTCCGGGTCGCGCGCCTTCAGCTGCCGCGTGACGTTGGTCAGCCGGGTGCCGAAGAGAAAGCTGTGCACGCGATCGCGGTCATTCGTCACCGCGTGCAGGAAATGCAGCAGCACCTGGGCATAGCGCGCCATGCTGCCGGAGATGTCGCAGAGCGCCACCAGCGGCGGCGGTCGTTCCACGCGGCGGCGGCGCGCAAGCGTGAGGATCTCGCCGCCTTCGTGCAGGCTGGCGCGGATCGTCGCGCGCAGATCGACGCTCGGCCCGCTCGGGTCCGGCCGGAAGCGCCTGGTCGGCCGCGCATCCAGCGGCAGCACGAGCTTCCTTATCTCCTGCTTCGCCAGCGCGATGTCGGCCGCCGACATCGCTTCGAAATCCATCGACTGCAGCCGCTCGCGCTCGGAGACAGTCATCGCCATCTCGACCGGCGGCCGCTCCTCCGGCGGCTTCGGCGGCGTCGGCGGCTGCCGGTTCTGCTGCATCGCCTCGGCGAGCCGCCGCGAGGCCGGCGGCATCTTCTCGGGCTGGTTCCGCAGCCCCTCCATCGCCTCCATCGCACCCGCGTGCCGCGCGGCTTCCGGATCGCGCCAGAACAGCTGGAAGGCCTGGTCGAAGACCTCGAACTGCTCGTGCTTGTGCACCATCGTCGCCCGCAGCGCCGCATGCACCTGCCGCCGATCGCCGATATCGATCACCCGCAACGCCTCGAGCGCCGCAAACCCCTCCGACGGCCCGACCGGCACACCCGCCCGGCGCAGCAGCCGGCCGAAGGCGAAAAGGTTGGCGGCGAGAGCGCTCATGGCGCGCTTCGCGTGGCCGCAGGGAGGGCGCTGCCCTCCCTGCACCCTCCCGCCAAGGGCCGAAAGGCCCCTGGACCCCATGAGTCATCGTCGTGGGAGAGGACCCCCGAAGAGGGGTCCTCTCCCACGACGATAATTCCTACGGGGGTCCGGGGGCCGGTTCGGTCCCCGGCGGGGGTGCAGGGGGCAGAGCCCCCTGCGGCAACGAAGCGCCCCGTGCCGCTCACGCCGCCGCCTGTTTCGCCTCGGCCACCAGCTTCGCGGCCGCTTCGCCTTTCAGTTTGGCGATGTCGTCCTGGTACTTGAGAAGCACGCCGAGGGTGTCGTCGACGACGGCGGGCTCGAGGTCGTGGGCGTCGAGTGCGGTCAGGGCCGCCGCCCAGTCGATGGTCTCGGCGACGCCTGGCAGCTTGAAGTAGTCGCCGCCGCGCAGCTTCTGCACGAAGGCGACGACCTGCGCCGAGAGCTGCGCCGAGACCTGCGGAGCGCGCAGCGCGAGGATGGCGCGTTCGCGCGCTGCGTCGGGGTAGTCGACCCAGTGGTAGAGGCAGCGCCGGCGGATCGCGTCGTGCACCTCGCGCGTGCGGTTCGAGGTGATGATGACGATGGGTGGCGTTTCTGCCTTGATCGTGCCGAGCTCGGGGATCGTGACCTGGAAGTCGGCGAGAATCTCGAGCAGGAAGGCCTCGAAGGGCTCGTCGGCTCGGTCGAGTTCGTCGATCAGCAGCACCGCGGGGCCGCCCTCGGCCGAGAGCGCCTGCAGCAGCGGGCGTTCCTGCAGGAATTCGCGGGCGTAGATGCCGCGCTGCAGGGCGGCGCGGTCGGCCGCCTCGCCGGTCGCTTCCGCGAGCCGGATGGCCATGAGCTGCCGCGCATGGTTCCACTCATAGGCCGCCGCCGAAAGGTCGAGGCCGTCGTAGCATTGCAGGCGAACCAGCCGGCGCGGCAGTTCCTTGGCCAGCACCTTGGCGATCTCGGTCTTGCCGGTGCCGGGCTCGCCTTCCAGGAACAGCGGGCGACCCATCCGCAGCGCGAGGTGCACGGTCGTCGCCAGCGCCTTGTCGGCGACGTAGCCGCCGGCGGCGAGCAGCGCCTGGGTCGCCTCGACGCTCTCGGGCAGGCCGCTCACAGGAACATCAGCATGAGGATGACGAGCCAGATCACCAGGCCGCCCCAGAACAGCAGCGGCAGGCCGAGCGGCTCGATCTGCGTCAGCAGGCTGAGCGGGCGATAGGCGACCTCGTCGAGCGGGCGCGGCGCGACGACGGGCTTGGCCGCCGGCTCGCTCGCGGCGGCGGTCGGCGCGGCCTCGGCCACGGCTGGCGCCGGGGTGAGCGCGCCGGCGAAGCGCTCGAAGAACTGGTCCGCCATCGACTTCGCGGTGCTGTCGATCAGCCGGGCGCCGAGCTGGGCGATCTTGCCGCCGACCTGCGCCTTCACCTGGTACTTCAGCAGGGTCTCGCTCGGGCCGAGCTCTTCCAGCTGCACGTCGGCGCCGCCCTTGGCGAAGCCCATGGCGCCGCCATTGCCTTCGCCGGCGATGGTGTAGCTGGCCGGCGGGTTCAGGTTCTCGAGGCGCAGCTTGGACGAGAACTTGGCCGCCATCGGGCCGAGCTTCACGGCGACGCGGGCCTGGAAGCTGTCGCCCTCGATGCGTTCGATGGTTTCGCAGCCGGGGATGGCGGCACGCAGCGCCTCGGGGTCGTTCAGGGCGTCCCAGACGGCCTGGCGCGACGCGGGAATGCGCCGCTCGCCGGTCATTTCCATGCGGAAAACTCCGTAATTTTGGCGCGGACCTTAGTGGCGGGGCCGCCGGAGGGAAACCCCCGCCTCGGCACGGCTTGCCTCCGCGCGACTTTTCGGCTGTCTGCGAAGCCATGACACCCTTCCTGCTTGCCGTCCCGCTGCTGCTGGTCGCGGGGCCGGCGCTCGCGGCCGAAGGTCCCGCCGGGCTCGGCGCGATCTGGGCACTGCCCTTCCTCGGGCTGCTGCTGTCGATCGCGCTGTTTCCGCTGTTCGCCGAGCGGGTCTGGCACCATCACCTCGGCAAGATCGCCGCCGGCTGGGCGCTGGCGCTGCTGCTGCCCTGGGCGGTGCTGTTCGGGCCGGGCTCCGCGCTCGACATCACCCTGCACGCGGTGATCCTGGAATACCTGCCCTTCATCACGCTGATCTTTGCGCTGTTCACGCTCGGCGCCGGCATCGTGGTGCAGGGCGGGCCCTGGGGGACGCCGGCGGGGAATACGCTGCTGCTGGCGATCGGCACCCTGCTTGCCAGCGTGATGGGCACGACCGGGGCGGCGATGGTGATGATCCACCCGCTGCTGCGCGCCAATGCGCACCGGACGAAGAAGGTGCATCTCGCGGTCTTCTTCATCCTGCTGGTCGCCAATGTCGGCGGCAGCCTGACGCCGCTCGGCGACCCGCCGCTGTTCATCGGCTTCCTCAAGGGCATCCCGTTCGGCTGGCCGGCGCAGCACATGCTCGGGCCGATGGCGGTGCTGGCGGGCATCCTGCTCGTGATGTTCTACCTGATCGACCGGCGCCTGGCGGCCGGCGACCCGCCGCCCGAGCCGGCGCAGCGCCTGCGCATCCTCGGCTGGCCGAACATCGCGCTGCTGGGCTGCGTGGTCGGCATCCTGGCGCTGCAGGGGCTGTGGCGGCCCGGCGAGGTCTCGGTGCTCGGCCAGCCCATCGCGCTCGAGCGGGTGGTGGCCATGGTGCTGCTGGTGGCGATCGGCGGGGTCTCGCTCTGGCTCACGCCGCGCTCGCGGCACCAGCAGAACATGTTCTCCTGGGCGCCCTTCGAGGAGGTGGCGAAGCTCTTCGTCGCGATCTTCGTCGTCATGGCGCCGGTGATCGCCATGCTTCACGACGGCCGCGACGGCGCCTTCGGCTGGCTGGTCGCGGTGGTCAATGCGCCCGACGGGGCGCCGCCGCCCTTCGCCTATTTCTGGATCACCGGCGGGCTCTCGGCCTTCCTCGACAATGCGCCGACATACCTGGTGTTCTTCGAACTCGCGGGCGGCGACCCGGTCAGGCTGGCGGGCGAGCTCTCGCGCACCCTGCTGGCGATCTCCTGCGGCGCGGTCTTCATGGGGGCGCTGACCTATATCGGCAATGCGCCGAACTTCATGGTGCGCGCCATCGCCTCGCGGCGCGGCGTCCATATGCCGAGCTTCATCGGCTACATGGGCTGGAGCTTCGCGCTGATGCTGCCGCCGCTGGTGCTGGTGAGCCTGATCTTCTTCCTGTGACGATACGCTTTGCCTATCGCTGGCCGCGTTCGATCGGAATTGACAGGGGAAGGGCCCTGGCGCCTTCTCCGGCCACGACCTCAGCCTGAGAGAGACCTGCCATGCCCTACGTGATCGGTGCCGATGTCCCGGACGAGCCGGCCGGCCTGCGCTTCCGCCGCCTGCTCGAGCGGCCGGAGATCTTGCAGATGCCCGGCGCGCATTTCGGCCTGGCCGCACTTCTGGCCAAGCGGGCGGGGTTCGAGGCGCTGTATCTCTCGGGTGCCGCGATGACCGCGACCATGGGCCTGCCCGACCTCGGCATGATCACGGTGGACGAGGTCTGCTTCTGGATCCGCCAGGTGAACCGCGCCGCCGGCCTGCCCATGCTGGTCGATGGCGACACCGGCTATGGCGAGGCGCTCAACGTCATGCACATGGTCCGCGCCTTCGAGGAAGCGGGCGCCGGCGCGGTGCACCTGGAAGACCAGCTGCTGCCGAAGAAGTGCGGGCATCTGAACGACAAGAAGCTCGCCGATGCGCACGACATGGCGGCCAAGGTCGCGGCGGCGCGGAAGGCGCGGAAGCACCTCTATATCATCGCCCGCACCGATGCGGCGGCGAGCGAGGGCATGGATGGCGCCGTGGCGCGCGCGAAGCTCTATCTCGAGAGCGGCGCCGATGCGATCTTCCCGGAGGCGCTGAACACGCGCGAGATGTTCACCGAATTCGCTCGCCGGATGCCGGGGGTGAAGCTGCTGGCGAACATGACCGAGTTCGGCCGCACGCCCTTCTTCACCGCGCAGGAATTCCAGGAGATGGGCTACTCCATGGTGATCTGGCCGGTCTCCCACCTGCGCGTTGCGGCCAAGGGGATCGAGGAGCTCTACGGCTCGATCAAGGCCAACGGCGGCACGCACAAGATGGTCGACCGGATGCAGACCCGGGCCGAGCTCTACGCCACGATCGGCTACCACGACTACGAGGCGCTGGATGCGAGCCTCGTGAAGACCATCATCCCGACCGCGATGCCGCAGCGGGGGTGAAACCTCGACAAGGGGGCCGGCCTCGGGGGATGCTTGGCCCGGTTTCGTGAAGGGGGAGACAGCATGTCCGAGGCCACGCCGACCATCGCCCAGAAGGCGCCCTATCCCGTCGATGTCGAGGAGGGCCGCACCTATTACTGGTGCACCTGCGGCAATTCGAAGAAGCAGCCGCTCTGCGACGGCAGCCATAAGGGCGGGGCCTTCACGCCGATGGCCTGGACTGCGCCCGCGACCGCACGGGTCTGGTTCTGCGGCTGCAAGCACACGGCCAAGGCGCCGCTCTGCGACGGCAAGCACAAGGCGCTGTAGGTTTCGGACAAAATGCCGAACCGCGTGAATTCAAGGGTTTGGCTGATCGCGGGGCGTCGGACAGCACTTTCCGGTTCGTGAACGCGAAGGTGCCGCGGCATGCGGTGCCGACCGCGGCGGGCGGGATCCAGTGCAGCGGATGTGGGTGTCAAAGAGCGAAATAGGCTTATAATCCTTGTCTCCGCCGCTGTCCAGCGAAACCGCCCGGTCTGCCAAAGGGAGCCGCATGCACGACGTCGCGGTCATCGGCCTCGGCCCGGTCGGGATGAGCCTCGCGCTCCTGCTCGCGCAGCAGGGCGTCTCGGTGCTCGCCATCGACCGCTCGGCCGAGGTCTTCGACAAGCCGCGGGCGATCGGGCTGGACCATGAGAGCCTGCGGCTGCTGCAGGGGCTGGGTCTGGCCGAGGCAATCGCGCCGATGATCGGGGCCTACCGCGTGAGCGAGTACCGGGCGCCGGATGGCGCCGTGCTGCGCCGGCTGCTGCCGCAGCCGGAGCCCAACCTGCTGGCCTGGCCGGCCAATGTGATGTTCATCCAGCCGGAGCTCGACGGGCTGCTGCGGCGTGAGGTGGCGGCGCGGCGGGGGATCGACCTGCGCGAGGGGCGGGTGGTGACCGGGCTCACGCAGGATGCCGGGGGCGTGCGACTGGCGATGGAGGGCGGCGGGACGCTCGCCGCCCGCTACGCCGTCTGCTGCGACGGCGCCGGCTCGGCGCTGCGCCGGCAGCTCGGCGCCGGCCATGAGGATCTCGATTTCGACGAGCCCTGGGTGGTGGTCGATACGCTGCTCGAGGACCCCTCGGTCCCGCTGCCCGAGACCAATGTGCAGTACTGCAACCCGGCCCGCCCGACGACCTTCATCCACGGGCCGCGCAACCTCCGGCGCTGGGAGTTCATGATCCTGCCAGGCGAGGTGCCGGCGGAGATGGCCACGGAAGAGGCCGTCTGGCGGCTGCTCGCGCCCTGGATGCGACCGGGCCAGGCCAGGCTCTGGCGGATCGCGGCCTATCGCTTCCATGCGCTGGTGGCGCGGCCCTGGCGCTTCGGGCGGGTGTTCCTGGCGGGCGATGCGGCGCACCAGACGCCGCCCTTCATGGGACAGGGGCTGAACCAGGGGCTGCGCGATGCCGGGAACCTGGCCTGGAAGCTGGCGGCGGTGGCGCGCGGCGATGCGGGGGATGCGCTGCTGGACAGCTACGAGGCCGAGCGGCGGCCCAATGTGCGGGAGGTGATCGCGGTGACCCGCGACCTCGGGCGGATCGTCTGCGAGCGCGACCCGGCCAAGGCGGCGGCGCGGGATGCGGCGCTGCGGGCCGAGGTCGCTGCCGGACGGGGCGATGTGGTGCGGCAGGACCTGCTGCCGGCGCTGCGCGGCGGGTGCCTGTCGGAGACGCCGGGGGCGGGGGCGCCGTGTCCGCAGCCCTGGGTGCTGGTCGACGGCGCGCGGCGGCGGCTGGACGAGGTGGCGCCGGCCGGGTGGCGGCTGCTGGTGGTGGGGGATGCGGCGGTGCCCGCGGATGTCGGCGTGCCGGTAGTGCGGCTGGGGCCGGGCGGGCTGGTCGAGGCGGATGGGCTGCTGGTGGGGTGGCTCAAGGCGCGCGGGGCGGTGGCGGTGCTGGAGCGGCCGGATCACGTGGTCTTCGGGACCGCAGCCGTGGGGGAGATCGAGCCGCTGATCGAGCAACGCGCCGCGCTGCTGGTGACGTCGAACGCGATGTGATGGAGCGGGCAATGGCTGCCGAGACGACGGAGCGTGGTGCCGAAGCGCGCGACACGCGCCGCCTGTTGTTCCTGCCGGAGGAAATGTCCGCGGCCAGGCTCGCCCGGATCGCAGCCAATCGAATGGCGGCCGAGCATGCGCCGCTCGACGTGCTGGCGGACGAGGAACCCGAACCAACTCATGGCGGGGTCCGGGGCCAAGCTTTGGCCCCGGCGGGGTGCAGGGGCAGCGCCCCTGCTATCTTCCCGTGAAGTTGGGCTTCCGCTTCTCCGCGAACGCCGCCCAGGCCTCCCGCGTATCCTCCGTCCCCGACAGCGCCACGGTCTGCGACTGCTCGAACTTGTAGCCGTCGCCGAGCGGCATCGTCTCCGTCACGTTGAAGCTGCGCTTGGCCGCCCGGACCGCCAGCGGCACCTTGCCCGCGATCTCGCGCGCGATCCCCATCGCCGTCGGCAGCAGCGCGTCATCCGGCACGCAGGCCGAGACCACGTTCATCCGCAGCAATTCCGGCCCGGTGATGCGGCGCGCGGTCATGATCATCAGCCGCGCATCGCTCTCGCCGAAATGCCGCCGCACGTGCCGCACGCCGCCGGCGAGGCCGACATCGACCTCCGTCATCGACAGATAGGCGCTCTCGCCCGCCACCAATATGTCGGCGGTCAGCGCCAGCACGCAGCCCGCGCCGATCGCCGCCCCGTTGATCGCCGCGATGATCGGCTTCTCGCATTCCGCGACCGCCTCGAAGGCGTTGCGGACCGAGCGGTTATGCGCGGGGTAGGCGCCCGGGTTGCCGGCGATGTTCGGCCGTTCCTTCAGGTCGGCGCCGGCCGAGAAGGCGCGGCCGGCGCCGGTCAGCACCACCGCCCGCACCGCCTCGGTGTCGTGCAGCACGTCGAAGACCCGAGCGAGTTCGTCGCGGAAGCGGCGGTTCTGCGCGTTCACCGGCGGGCGGTCGATGGTGACGGTCGCCACGTGCTCGGCGAGCGTCACGGTGAAGCATTCGAGGTCGTCCAGCCCGGTCATCGCCCGCTCCCGCCTGCATTCCGGTGATCTGCACCAATACAGGCAGCGCGCCAAGTCCAGGCTGCTGCATCCGCGCGTATCGGCGGAATCCCCGCGCCCTGCGCGCCCTCTGCCGGCGTGGAGAGGGCAGGCTTGACATCGATCGCGATATCGTTTTTATATTCTCCATGGTAATGCTACAGCAATCTTTGTCTCGCCTTAGGGCCTTGGGAGAGTGACATGATCGTATCGCTTCGTGCCGTCCGGCTGGCCCCGCTCGCCGCGGCCGCAGTCTGCCTCTTCGCCACCGACGCGGAAGCGGTAGCGGTTGCCTCGACCGCAGCCACGCCAACCACCATCGGCAGCGTCGTCGCCGGGCAAGCCTATCAGGTTACCGCCACGGGGACCGTCGATCTGTTCCGTGGCTTCAATGGCGGCGCGGGGCTGACCTTCACCGCGGACGGTAAGCCGACCTACCCGTTTCCCTCACCCTACACGGGGTTCAACCCGAATGGGCTTGATTATGACCCAACTCAGGGCACGAGTTTTAAAGGTCCGGGCGGCGCCGGCAAGCTGATGGGAGAGTTCCTCGGCAGCTTCGTCTCGAACCCGACGACGGCCGATTACTTCACGATTGGCCTCGCTTGGACATTCGTCGCCCCGACCGGCGCGACGACGCTCTATGGCCTCGTGAATGATGTCACGAACGGCTACGGGGACAACGCAGGCAGCTATTCGGTGACCCTGAGCCGGGTCGCCGCCGCGGTCCCGGCGCCCGCCGCGCTCGGCGTGTTCGCCGTGGCGCTCGCCGGTCTCGCGGGTGCCGCCTCGCGCGCCCGCCCGCGTCCGGCCTGACCTGCGGCCAGGCCGGACGAACCGCACGGACTCCGGGCTGCGCGGTCAGGCCAACTGGCGGCGGGCGAAGCTGATCAGCGCGGCGGCGGTCGCCGCCGGCTGCTCCGGCAGCAGCGCATGGCCGGCATCCGGCACCACGACCATCGAGGCGTCCCGGCCGAGCGCCTCGTGCAGTTGCGCCGCGGTCGGCACCGGCGCGATGAAATCCGCCTCGGCCGCGACGTAGAGCGTCGTCACGCGATCAGCGACCTTCCGCCAGCGATCATCGGTCGCCCGCGTCGCCGCGCGCTGCATGGCGGCGACCGGCGGGAACCACCCGCTCAGCCAGACCCGCGCATCATGCCCCGGCGCGAAATAGCCCCGCTGCAGATGCGCGAGCCGCTCCGCCTCCGTCAGCGCCGGGTCGAAGCTGCCATCGATCGAGGCACGGATCACCGGGTCGAGCGTCGGCCCGAGCGAGGCCGCCAGCAGCGCCACGCCCTTCACCTGGCCCGGCCGCACCACCGCGAGCGACCGCGCCACCCAGTTCCCGAAGGCATGGCCCGCCGCCAGCACCGGCGCCTCGCCGATGAAGCCCGCGGCATCCTCCGCCAGGTCGTAGAGCGTCAGCCCCTCCATCGGCCCGGCGGAGCCGCCGATGCCGCGCGGATCCGGCGCGATCACGCGATACCCCGCCGCCGCCACAAGCGGCGCCACCTCGGCGAAATCCTCGGCGCCGCGGCCGAGCGAGGCCAGCAGCAGCACCACCGGCCCCTGGCCCCAGGCCTCGGCCACAAGCCGGGCCTCGCCGCGGCGGATCTCGAGTGTCTCTCCCATGCGGCAAGCCTCGCCGCCGGCCGGGCTGGCGTCAATCGCAGGCCACGGTCTAGGCTCGCCACCAGAGAGGGAACACCGCCATGCTGATCCGCAGCGTCTCGCGCAGTATCGCCCCTTGGCCCGAGGGCATCGAGCCCCAGGTCCCGACCGAGGGCTATGCCGGCACCTTCACCCACACGCCCGCGCAGGCCCTGCTGCGCCGCCCGCCGAGCCGCACCGAGCTGACGGCGCCGCTGACCTTGGCCGACAAGCTCGCCTGCGGCGACGACAGCCTGGCCGTGCTCGCGCCCGGCAGGATCGCCATGGGCCAGTACATCCACATCAGCGGCCACATCCTCGACGAGGATGGCCGCCCCGTGCCGGATGCGGTGGTCGAGCTCTGGCAGGCCAATGCCAGCGGCCGCTACTACCACCCGAACGACACGCGCGACGCGCCGCTCGACCCGAACTTCATCGGCAATGGCCGCATCCGCTCGGACGCCAATGGCCGCTTCGGCTTCTTCACCATCAGGCCCGGCGCCTATCCCGTGCCGAGCAAAAACAACTGGTGGCGGCCACCGCATGTGCATTTCAGCGTTCTGGGACCGGCGACGCTCTCGCGCCTGGTGACGCAGATGTACTTCCCCGGCGATCCGATGAACCAGTACGACCACATCCTGAACTCGGTCCCCGACCCGGCGGCGCGCGAGCGGCTGATCGCCAGGCAACTGCCGCCGCACGAGGTCGGGCTCGGCTGGCTCGGCTTCACCCACGACATCGTGCTGCGGGGGCGGGCGGCGACGCCCGAACTGCCATGAGGCTTGATCCCCCCTTGGCGCCCACCTCGCAGCACACCATCGGCCCCTTCTTCCCGCGGACCTATTTCGGGCCGACCGACAACGACCTGCGCCGCAGGACCGCCGAGGCCGAGCCCAGCGCGCGCGGCGAGCCGATCGTGATCCGGGGCCGCGTCACCCGCGAGGGCGGCGAGGTCTGCGTCAACGCGCTGCTCGAGGCCTGGCAGGCCGATGCCGCCGGCCGATTCGCGCATCCGACCGACCCCGATGCCGCGCTCGCCGATCCGGATTTCCTCGGCTGGGGCCGTGCCGCAACGGATGCCGACGGCAACTACCGTTTCATCACGCTGATGCCGGGCGGCTATGCCGAGGGCAATGCCCGGCGCGCGCCGCATGTGAACCTGCTGGTCATGGCGTCCGGCCTGATGCGGCCGGTGCTGACGACGCTCTACTTCCCGGACTTCGCCGGGGAGAACGCCGCCGACCGCGTCTTTACGCTGGTCCCGGAAGCGCGCCGCCGCCTGGTGCTGGCGGTGCCCGAGGGGGAGGGGATGGGCGAGGAGGCGGGCATGCGCGTCTTCCGCTTCGACATCCGGCTGCGCGGCGCGCCGGAGGAGGAGACGCCGTTCTTCATTGAATAGCGGAATAGCGCGCGCCGTCGGGTCTCGATCGCGCGCCGTCTATCGCGTGACGCAGGGCAGGGGCGTGACCTGCGCTTCCTCCAGCGTCGCGAACCGCATCCCGCGATCGGCGAGCGCCGCGACGCCCTCGGCGAGCCCCGCGCCGGCGCTGCGCTCCGGGTGGTTAATATGCCCGATCACCACGTCGCCCGGCCGCGCCGCGGCGACCCGCCGCGCCACCGCGGCCGCCGGCAGCGAGGCGCCGTCATCGGCATTCAGCGAGAAGCCGGCGATCGCAAAGCCCCAGCCCTCGATCGCCGGAATCGCCTCCGGGCTGTAGAGCGCCGTCGCACCGCGGTACCAGGTCGGCCGCGTCGCGCCGGTCGCGGCGACGGAATCGGCGCCACCCAGCACCTCCGCCCGCACGGCGTCCATGCTGCCGGCGACGCGGAGGCCATAGGGCCTGAGCGCGCCGAGCACCGCTGGCACGTGCCGCGCGCCATGATCCTGCAGGCTGAACTGCCCGGGATTCGCACGCAGCACCGCCACCGTCTCCGGATTGGCGCGCAGCCAGCGGCCCGTGACGAACAGCGTCGCCGGGATGCGGCGCGCCAGCAGCACATCCAGGATGCGCCGATCCACCCCGCCCATGCAGGCATCGAGCGTCAGCGCCACCGCCGGCGCCGCCAGCGCCATGCGCGGCTCGACCAGCGAGGCGCCCGGGCAGAACGGCACCACGGCGGCGGCCAGCAGCGAGCGACGCGAGACGCAGGACGTACACATGCCGCCTCGCTACCATCGGCGGGCGATGCGGTGAATGGGCGAGGCTGTCATGCAGGCGTTACCCGAAGGCTATGCGCTGACGCTCGAGGAGGAACCGCCCGGCACGTTCCGCGCCGAGCTCGCGCAGCGCATCCACGCCTTCCACGCCGGCACCATCGCGCCCTGGTCACCGCGCCGCTTCGGCATCGCGGTGCGTGACGCGGAGGGTGCGCTGCGCGCCGGGCTCTCCGGCCTGCTCGCCTGGGAATGGCTGTTCATCGAGGCGGTCTTCGTCGACGAGGCGCTGCGCGGCAGCGGCATCGGCCGCGCGATGCTGGCGCGGGCGGAAGATGAAGCGAAGGCGGCCGGCTGCCGCGGCGCCTGGCTCGACACCTTCCTCGCGCAGGGCTTCTACGCGGGCGCGGGCTACGCGGAATTCGGCGCGCTGCCGGACTACCCGGCGGGGTTCACGCGGCACTTCCTCTGCAAGCGCTTCGGCTGAGGGCCATGGCGCCACGCGGCCGTCAAGGACTTCGCCGCGCAAGCGCGGTGCGGCTGCGCCGCATCCTTGACCGCCGCGCGGCGCCATGGCCTCGGCTTGGGATCGCTCGACGGGGTCGAGCGCGCACAGGCGCGCCCGCGTTCACTCAGCGCGTGAAGACCGGGTTCAGGAACCGGCCGAGGTCGCGGTTCGACTGCGCCCGCACCGCCTCGTCGGCGCCGATCAGATAGGGCTCGTCCTCGACGCACAGCAGCAGGATCAGCTTGCGCGTGAAGCTGCCCGACATCGACATCCCCGTCCGCAGGTCGCGTACCCCGCCATCCGGCTCGACGCGCAGCCGGCACGGGTTCAGCAGCCGCCCGACCAGCCGCCGGGGCTGCCCGCCATCCCATTGATGCGCCGCCCCGGGATACCCGATCACCGTCACCGCCGACCCGCCGCGCCGCGTGTCCTCGGCGAACTCGGCGCAGCGCGCCGGATCGATCAGCCCATCCTCCTCGCCATACAGCATCAGCAGCGGCGCGCCGGTGGTCCGCACATCCGCGAAGCGCGTGATGCAGGGCCCGTAGAACGCCGCATGCGCCGCGAAGCGCTCGCCACCCGGTGCGGCCAGCGCCGCCGCGCCGGCATTCAGCGCATACATCGTCGCCATCGCACCGTAGGAGAACCCGATCAGCGCCACCCGCCGCGGATCGATCTCCGGCCGCTGCGCCAGGTATCGCAGCCCGGCATAGGCATCGGCGATCGCCATGCTCTCGGTGATCTCGAGCAGCCGCTCTGTGAAGCCCGTGGCGCGGTCGCGCCGCGCGCCGAAGACGTCGATCACCAGCGCCGCCGCGCCCATCGCCGCGAGCGCCCGGCCATAGCGATGCTCGCGGGCGTACAGTACGCCGCCCGCGCCATGCAGCATCACCACCGCCGGCACCGAGCGCGGCCCGGCGCTGCGCGGCGGCAGGTAGAGCGTGCCCACCGCAGTCGTCGGCGCCGCAGTCGGCGCCTCGCGCAGGATGAAGGGGCTGC
>Ga0114976_10000751_pt1 | contig 20408 bp, 27 predicted proteins | sample S_130805_EF_Meta_FD_87319 | JGI IMG/M metagenome (GOLD analysis project Ga0114976, IMG submission 87319) | Freshwater microbial communities from Lake Simoncouche, Canada to study carbon cycling - S_130805_EF_MetaG | ecosystem: Environmental > Aquatic > Freshwater > Lake | place: Lake...
CAAAAATTGCCAATCAAAACAAAGTTTGTAAAACGTAAAGATTACGTCGAGGAATAATGAAAGCAAAAGAAATACGGGAACTGAATGATGCTGAGATTGAGGTAAGGATTCAGGAAGAAAAGGATCACTATCATCGCATTAAATTCAATCATGCAATTTCTGCGGTTGAAAACCCGGCAGTAATACATAGGTCTAAAAAAAATATTGCCAGAATGAAAACCATTTTGGCTGAAAGGAAGAAAGCGTGATGGAATTGGAAGTACAAACAGAAGAAACACTTGACCGGAATCTCAGAAAAGAGAGAATTGGTAAAGTTGTAAGTAATAAAATGGAGAAATCCATTGTGGTTGCTGTAGAAAGGAAAGTAAAACATCCTATGTATGGCAAGTTTCTAAAGAAAACCACAAAATTCATGGCACATGATGAACAGAATGAATGTAGTATAGGTGATACCGTACGCATTATGGAAGTTCGTCCGATGAGCCGCAGGAAGAGATGGAGATTGGTTGAAATCGTAGAAAAAGTTAAGTAATCAAAAATGATACAGCAAGAATCAAGACTGCTTGTAGCAGATAATACTGGAGCGAAAGAATTACTCTGTATCAGAGTACTGGGCGGATCCAAAAGGAGGTATGCCTCTGTTGGTGATAAAATTGTCTGTTCGGTAAAAGCAGCCTCTCCAAATGGTGTAGTTAAAAAAGGAGATGTGGTAAAAGCTGTAATCGTTCGTACTGCTAAAGAAGTAAAACGTAAGGATGGTTCATATATCCGCTTTGATGAAAATGCGGCTGTTGTAATCAATAATCAGGATGAACCTCGTGGTACCCGTATTTTTGGTCCGGTTGCCAGGGAACTCAGAGAAAAACAGTTTATGAAGATTGTTTCATTGGCTCCGGAGGTTATTTAAATATTTAATTTATGCCAAGGACAACAAACAAGGTAAATAAACTCCACATCAAGAAAGGCGATACTGTTAAAGTTATCAGCGGAAGTGGAAGAGGGAAAACCGGAAGAGTACTTCAGGTTTTAGTGACGGAACAAAGAGCAATTGTTGAAGGTATTAAAATGATTACCAAGCATGTTAAGCCAAATCAGGCTTATCCTAATGGTACCATTTTGAAACAGGAAGCGCCTATTCATGTTTCCAACCTTCAGTTATTGGATCCTAAATCGAATGCTCCTACCAGAATTGGCAGGAAAAAAGATGAAAAAGGAAATGTACAAAGGATTTCCAGAAAAAGCGGAGAGGTGATTAAATAAGTAAAATTATGTCTTACGAAACCAGACTTGCTCAGGAATATAAATCAAGAATTGTAAAGGAGCTCACTGAACAGTTCAATTACAAGACAGTTATGCAGGTTCCTAAGCTGCAGAAAATTGTATTATCAAGAGGTATTGGTGATGCAGTATCTGATAAGAAATTAATTGAATATTCCGTTCAGGAGTTTTCTCTTATTTCTGGCCAACGTCCTATAGTAACTAAATCCAAAAAGGACATTTCTAACTTTAAGTTAAGGAAGGATGTATCTATTGGATGTAAAGTAACCTTGCGTAGAGAACGTATGTACGAATTTCTTGACAGACTTGTAAATATTGCTATGCCAAGAATCAGGGATTTCAAAGGAATACCTTCCAAAGGCTTTGATGGCAGAGGAAATTATACTCTAGGAATTAAAGAACAGATTATCTTTCCAGAGATAGACGTTGATAAAATCAATAAAATCGCTGGTATGGACATCACGTTTGTAACGTCCGCAACTACAGATGAAGAGGCATTGGCTTTGTTAAAAGCATTTGGAGTACCTTTTAGATCAAAAAACTAATAGAATATGTCAAAAAAATCTATTGTAGCTCGTCAATTAAAGCGCGAAAAAATTGTTGCCAAGTATGCAGCAAAACGGAAAGCTTTAAAAGAAGCTGGAGATTATATAGGTCTTGCATTACTACCAAGGGATTCGTCCCCGGTAAGGTTGAAAAATCGTTGTAAGATAACGGGCCGGCCAAAGGCTTACTTAAGGAAATTTGGCGTTTCAAGGATTAAATTTCGTGAATTAGCCCTTGCTGGGAAAATTCCGGGTGTAACTAAAGCAAGTTGGTAAAATGACGGATACAATAGCAGATTTCCTTACAAGGATCCGTAACGCGATCAAGGCAAACCATAAGTTTGTTGAAATTCCTCATTCAAATATGAAGGTGGGAATGTCTCAGGTTCTTCTTGAAAAAGGATATATCAGAGCCTATAAAGTGGAAGAAGTGGGAATCTTTAAAGTGATAAAAATTGCCTTAAAGTATGACCATATCACACGTAGACCAGCAATTCAGGCATTAACTAGAATTTCTAAACCTGGATTGCGTAAATATTCTGGTTCCCAGGAAATACCAAGGGTATTAAATGGTCTGGGTATAGCCATTTTATCGACTTCCAAAGGAATTATGTCTGATAAAGAAGCTAAAACTCAGAATATTGGCGGAGAAGTATTGTGTTTCATCTATTAATAAACTGTTGAAATGTCAAGAATAGGTAAACTTCCAATTCCACTTCCTACTGGTGTGACAGTTACAAACATTTCAGGAGGAATAAAGGTTAAAGGTCCAAAAGGAGAATTATCCCAGGTAATAGATCCGGATATTATTGTTAAGGTTGAGGACGGACAAATACTTGTCGAGAGACCAACTGAACAAAAAAGACATAAAGCCCTACATGGCTTGTACAGAACATTGGTAAACAATATGGTTACCGGTGTTACTCAAGGGTTTGAGAAAAAACTTGAGCTGGTAGGTGTAGGGTACAAGTGTGATGCAAAAGGACAAAATCTTGAACTTTCCTTAGGCTACTCACATTTAATGGTTTTTGCTCTTCCAAATGAAATTAAAGTTGCTACTGAAACTTTGAAGGGGCAGAATCCAACAATAACACTGACAGGGATTGACAAACAGTTAATCGGTCATATTGCAGCAAAAATCCGGTCCCTCAGGGCTCCTGAACCTTACAAAGGCAAAGGTATCCGGTATAAAGAAGAAATTGTTAGACGTAAAGCAGGTAAATCTGCAGGTAAGAAATAAAATAACATGCCACGGACAGATCTCAAAGCAGCCCGCAGGAAGCGTATCAAAAAAGGGATACGTTCTCGCATCTTTGGTACAGAACAACGTCCTAGACTTTCTGTATTTCGCAGTAACACTTCAATCTATGCCCAAATCATCAATGATGTTTCTGGATTAACATTGGTAAGTTGCTCTTCAAGAATAAAAGAAATTAGTGCCAATAAGGCAACCAAATCTGAAAAAAGCTTTTTGGTTGGTAAAGCATTGGCAGAAAAGGCATTGGCAGCTGGAATTTCAGCAGTTGCCTTTGACAGGAATGGCTTCAAATACCATGGTCGCGTAAAGGCCTTGGCAGATGGAGCACGTGAAGGAGGATTATCCTTTTAATTAATTAAAAATGGCAGAAAAAGATTTTAACAGGGTAAGATCCAGCGAAAGTGAATTGGTCGACAGGCTGGTAAAAATAAACCGGGTTGCCAAAGTAGTAAAAGGTGGACGTCGTTTCAGCTTCAGCGCAATTGTTGTGGTTGGAGACGGCAACGGTGTAGTTGGGCATGGACTTGGCAAGGCGAATGAGGTAACAAGTGCAATTTCAAAAGGAATTGACGATGCCAAAAAGAACCTCGTAAAAGTACCCCTGTACAAAGGCACAGTTCCCCATGAGATAATTGGAAAATATGGCGCTGGTAAAGTTTTGTTACGCCCTGCTGCCCCTGGAACTGGAGTTCTTGCTGGTGGCGCTATGCGTGCTGTTCTTGAAAGTGCTGGTATAACGGATGTATTGGGCAAATCTCTGGGTTCTTCCAATCCTCATAATGTTGTAAGAGCAACAATAAAAGCCCTTGCAGGAATGAGAGATGCAGTAACTGTTGCACAGCACCGTGGAGTAGATTTGAAAAAAGTATTTAAGGGCTGATCTGAAATGGCAAAGATTCGTATTACACAGCTTAAAAGCATGATTAAAAGACCTAAGGATCAAAAAGATACTCTTGTGGCCCTTGGACTTGGAAAAATAAATCGTCAAGTGACAAAAGAGGCAACTCCCCAAATTTTGGGTATGGCTCTTAAAATAAGTCATTTGGTTAAAATTGAGGAGGTTGCAGAATGAAACTCCATACACTAAAACCTGCAGAAGGTAGTCAGAAATTACATAAGAGACTCGGAAGAGGTCAAGGTTCTCGTCGTGGTGGCACTTCTGGCAAAGGCCATAAGGGTGCTCAATCCCGTTCCGGATTTAAATTTAGATATTGGTTTGAAGGTGGTCAGATGCCCCTCCAAAGACGTTTACCTAAATTTGGGTTCAAAAACCCTTTCAGAGTAGAGTACTTTGTGATTAATCTTGATCAATTACAAAAACTGGCTGAAGTTAATTCTGGTCTTACTGAAATAAATCATAGTACTTTGCTTGCTTTTGGTATTATCTCTAAAGAAAACCAGTTGGTGAAAGTACTTGGTAGAGGTGAGTTGAAAGTTTCTTTGAATATTACTTTAAATAAATTTAGTGATAAAGCCAAAGAAGCAATTGAAAAAGCAGGGGGTACTGTTGCTGAAATAGCTTTGAAAAAGTTTACCGGCAAACCCAAAGAAAAAATTCGTAAAAACAGCGGAAACGCAACTGAAATAGCCTGATGAAAGGACTGTTTGATACAATAAGGAACATCTATCGGATTACCGAGCTAAGAACCAGGATTTTTTATACAATCCTGTTACTTATGGTTTTCCGGCTGGGTTCATATATCGCACTGCCAGGGGTTAATTCCCTGTGCCTTGAAGAAAAATTTGCAAATTCTCAGGGAGAAGGAATTCTTGGATTTTTAAACACCTTTGTTGGTGGCGGATTTTCTAGGGGAGCTCTTTTCGGGTTGGGCATCATGCCCTACATCTCTGCTTCGATTATCGTTCAACTACTCGGTGCAGCCGTTCCATCCTTTCAAAAGCTTCAAAGAGAAGGTGACAGTGGAATTAAAAAAATCAACCAATGGACTAGGTACATCACTGTAATTATTACAATTGGACAGTCCATAGGATTTGTAACGAATCTAATGAGCCAGTATCCTGGTTGTATTAATACTGGAGCCCCATTGTTTTGGATTAGTTCTGTACTGCTTCTAACTGGTGGTACCTTGTTTCTAGTTTGGATTGGTGAGAGGATAACTGAAAGAGGTATTGGAAACGGTACTTCCCTCATTATCATGATAGGTATTATTTCTGGTTTCCCTGGAGCACTTATCAATGAGGCATCTTCAACCTCTTCTATTTTATTCTTCTTTATAGAAATCATATTGCTTGCACTGGTGATAATGGCAGTAATTGCCCTAACTCAGGCTACAAGAAAAATTCCTATTAATTATGCCAGAAGGATGGTAGGTAATAAAATGGCAGGTGGAATGACCAATAATGCCAGACAGTATATTCCATTAAAAGTTAATGCGGCTGGAGTTATGCCAATCATTTTTGCACAGGCAATTATGTTTATTCCGGCAACAGTATTACAATTTTTTCCGGAAAGCAGTATCTCGGTTTCGGCTGGCTCCTGGTTTGCTGATTATACTAGTATCCCATATAACATTGCTTTTGCGCTTTTGATTATAGTCTTTACTTATTTCTACACCGCAATCGCAGTTAATCCAAATGATATTGCTGATAACCTGAAGAGGAACGGAGGTTTTATTCCAGGAATAAAACCAGGTAAGAAAACTGCCGAGTTTATTGACAATGTACTTACTCGAATAACATTACCAGGATCCATTTTTCTGGCAATGGTAGCGATTTTGCCTTCAATGGCAAACCTTGCAGGAATATCAAGCACATTTGCCCATTTCTATGGCGGGACCTCTCTGTTGATTATGATTGGTGTTGTACTAGATACTTTGCAGCAAATTGAAAGCTATCTTTTATTAAGACATTATGACGGTTTGATGAAAACCGGAAGAATAAAAGGTCGTCAGTCACAAATGGGAGTAATGGCTCAATGACCATTAGTCTAAAAACGGAAGAAGAAATTGATCTTATCCGTGATAGTTCTTTGTTAGTCGGAAAAGTTCTGGGCATGCTCAGCGAATGGATTAAACCGGGTGAAAATACCCTTAGGCTTGATCAGTTAGCTGAGGAGTTTATAAGGGATAATGGAGGCATACCTGCCTTTAAAAATTATAGGTCATCCTATGATGATGATCCTTATCCTTATACGCTTTGCATTTCTCTGGAATCTGAAGTTGTGCATGGCATGCCGGCTCCGGATAAAATTTTAGAGGAAGGTCAGATAGTTTCAGTTGATTGTGGGGTGTTAAAGAATGGGTACTATGGTGACTCAGCCTATACATTTCCAGTTGGTGAAATTGACAGGAACAAAAAGGCGCTTTTGACAACAACGCTAGAATCTCTATACAAAGGGATAGAAAAGGCAGTTGCTGGGAATCGGATAGGAGATATTGGATTTGCAATTCAACATCATTCAGAAAGCAGCGGATATTCTGTTGTTCAGGAATTGGTAGGTCATGGCATTGGAGTTAAACTGCATGAACCGCCAGAAGTTCCGAATTACGGACGCAGAGGTTCAGGGATTCAGCTGAAGGAAGGAATGGTAATTGCAATAGAGCCAATGATTAATCTTGGTGGAAGACAAGTGCGAAAAGGGAAAGATGGCTGGACCATTTTAACCGCCGACAAAAAGCCGTCAGCTCATTTTGAGCATACGGTAGCAATCAGAAAAAAGGAAGCGGAGATACTCTCCTCTTTTGAATATATTAAGAAAGGTAATGTCTAAACAGGCTTCAATAAAGCTCGATGGCACTATTCTGGAAGCACTCCCGAATGCTACATTCAGGGTAAGACTTCAGAATGGCCACGAGATCCTGGCACACATTTCCGGTAAAATGCGGATGCATTACATCAAAATTTTACCAGGAGATAAGGTCAGTCTTGAAATGTCGCCTTACGATCTTACCAAAGGACGAATTGTTTACCGATACAAGTAACATGAAAGTAAGGGCATCAGTAAAAAAGAGAACGGTTGATTGCAAATTGATCCGCAGAAAGGGTCGTCTGTATATCATTAACAAAAAGAACCCGAAACTTAAACAAAGACAGGGTTAATAAAATAGGAATCCTATGGCACGTATTGCAGGAATAGATTTACCAAAAAACAAAAGAGGTGAAATTGGTCTCACCTATATCTACGGAATAGGCCGGAGTCGTTCAAGGGACATCCTTGAACGTGCTGGCGTTGATTTTAACAAAAAAGTTCAAGAATGGACCGATGATGAAGCGGGTTCCATTCGTAAAATCATTTCGGATGAAATCAAAGTGGAAGGTGCTTTAAGGAGCGAAATCCAGTTGAACATCAAGCGTCTGATGGATATTGGCTGTTATCGTGGTTTAAGACATCGTAAAGGACTTCCATTACGAGGACAGCGTACCCGTACCAATGCACGTACCCGTAAGGGCAAGAAAAAGACAGTAGCCGGTAAGAAAAAAGTAACCAAATAAGGGATAGCGTAAAAAGAATATGGCAAAAGTTGTTAAAGCCAAGAAGAAAGTTAAAGTGGATCCTGTTGGTGTTGTACACATCAGCGCTTCATTTAACAATATCATCATAACAATAACAGACCTTACAGGAAATACCATTACGTGGGCATCTGCCGGCAAAATGGGCTTTAAGGGGTCAAAGAAAAATACACCTTATGCAGCGCAGGTAGCATCCGCATCCTGTTCAAAAGAAGCCTATGATTTAGGTTTACGTAAGGTTGAAGTTATTGTTAGAGGTACTGGTTCTGGAAGAGAGTCTGCAATCAGGGCCGTTTCAGGTGCCGGAATTGAAGTGGTTCAAATTCAGGATATTACTCCTTTGCCACATAACGGTTGTCGCCCTCCTAAAAAACGTAGAGTTTGATTTTTTACTTTAATAAAGCATAGAATAACAGAATGGCAAGATACAGAGGTCCCAAATCAAAGATCGCCAGAAGATTTAAGGAAGCTATTTTTGGCCCGGATAAGGCATTAGACCGCCGTGCATATCCTCCAGGACAACACGGTAGAAATAAGCGTGGAAAAGCATCCGAATATTCAGTTCAGTTGTTGGAAAAACAAAAAGCCAAATTCACTTATGGCTTGCTGGAACGTCAGTTTTCTAATTTGTTTTCTAAAGCTCACCGCAAAAAGGGCAAAACAGGTGAAATCATGATGCAAATGCTGGAATCCAGATTGGATAATACAGTATATCGTCTTGGCTTTGCTCCAACGCGCCGTGCTGCCCGACAATTGGTAAACCATTGCCACATTTTGGTAAATGACTTTCCAGTAAATATTCCAAGCTATACCTTAAGACCCGGTGATACTGTTGAAGTTAGGGAAAGAAGTAAAAGCCTAGAGGCCATTCAAAACAGCTTAGCTTCAAGTCACGGTCGTTTCCCATGGCTGGAGCTTGAAAGAAATAATCTTAAAGGAAAATTTCTGAATACTCCAGATAGGGCAGATATCCCTGAAAATATCAAAGAGCAACTCATCGTAGAACTTTATTCAAAATAACCAGGAGCTTCCGAAAAAAATGGGAATTCTTCAGTTTCAAATGCCTGAAAAGGTAATGATGGAAAAACAGGGTGATTTTTATGCCCGTTTCCTTTTCCGCCCACTCGAAAAGGGGTATGGAATAACTATTGGCAACGCCCTTCGCAGGGTTTTGCTTTCCAGCCTTGAAGGGTATGCAATTACTGCTATCAAGGTACCCGGAATAGAACACGAATTTTCTACCGTTAAAGGAGTAATTGAGGATGTAACAGAAATCATCCTTAACCTTAAAGGGGTTAGATTAAAGAAAATTCTTGATGGGGAAGATAAAATATTTGTTTCTGTAAAAGGACAAAAAGTATTTACTGCAGGTGATATTGCTAAGCATACAAATGCGTTTCAGGTAACCAATCCTGATCATATCATTTGTCACCTGAACAAAGCGACTCAATTTGACATTGAACTTACCATTGGAAAAGGTAGAGGATATGTTCCATCTGAGGACAATAAACATTATATCACCAATCTGGGTGAGGTAGCAATTGATTCCATATTCACGCCTATTAAGAATGTGAAATATGCAATTGAAGATACCCGCGTAGGTCAGAAAACGGATTTTGAACAATTGACCATCGATGTTTCGACCGATGGAACCATTGATCCGGAAGATGCATTGAAGGATGCTGCGAATATTCTTATTCGTCACCTAATGCTATTCTCTGACCAAAGCATTCAGATTCAGGCTGAAGAACCAGTTGTTCGTAAGGATGTAGATGAAAACTACATTTCAATGCGAAAATTGCTAAAAACAGCACTTGCTGATTTGGATTTATCCGTTCGTGCCTACAACTGCCTGAAAGCTGCTGACATTAGAACTTTAGGAGATCTTGTATCTTATAATATTGCCGATATGCTTAAGTTCAGAAATTTTGGTAAAAAATCTCTGACCGAACTTGAGGAGTTGGTTGCCGAAAAAGGATTGACCTTCGGCATGGAAGTTGTCAAATACAGGTTAAACGAGGAGTAAACTATGCGCCACGGAAATAAAAACAACAATCTAAGCCGTACAGCATCTCATAGAGCTGCGTTATTGAAAAATATGGCTGGTTCCCTTATTCTTCATAAAAGAATTGTAACGACCCTTGCAAAAGCAAAAGTGTTGCGCAAATACGTGGAGCCTTTGATTACCAAGTCAAAAAATGATACCACCCATTCCAGAAGGGTAGTGTTTTCATATCTTCAGAGTAAGGAGGCCATTAAGGAGCTTTTCGGCCCAATTTCCGAGAAGATTGCTACCCGTCCGGGAGGATATACTAGGATTCTTAAGCTTGGATTTCGTGCAGGTGATGCTGCTGAAATGGCTATGATTGAATTGGTTGATTTCAATGAATTTATTGACGCTACTTCAACTAAGAAAAAGGCAACACGCCGTAGAAAGCCAGGAACTACAGCTAAAAAGACAGTAGCTCCTGTAGCTGAAGTCGCACCTGTACAGGAAGTTGTAGCGCCAGAAGTTATCGCTGATGCTATTGAAGAAACTGCCGGACCAGAATTGATTACAGAAGTTCAAGAAACGGCTGCTGAGGTTTCTACAGTAGAACCTACAGCTTCTGCTGAAGAAAAAACGGATGATGCTCCTTCAAAAGCTGAGGAAGAAAATCCTCAGGTATAAATAAAGGTAAATTCTAGTAATTGAAAAGTCCCGAACCATGTTCGGGACTTTTTTTGTTCTGAAAATGATAAGAATATTACGAAAAGTTCAATTATAGTTGAATAATGTTTCCTTTCCCATCGATGATGTTAACCTCCGGTTCCAAATGAATTCCAAAAGCTTCATAAACTGATTTTTTAACTGACTTTGCAACCACCAAAAGTTCAGCTCCGGTAGCATCGCCATAATTCACAAGGACAAGCGCCTGATCTTTATGCATCCCAGCATTTCCGATTTTCTTTCCTTTCCATCCGCATTGTTCAATAAGCCATCCTGCAGGAATTTTAATCTCATTTTCCGATACCTTGTAAACAGGAATCGTCGAAGGTTCAGGGAAAAGTGATTTAAAATCTGAGGTAGAGAGGACAGGATTTTTAAAAAAACTACCGCAATTTCCAAGTAGGGCTGGGTCAGGTAATTTGCTTTGGCGAATTTGGATAACGGTTTTTGCAATATCCGTAGGACCTGGGTGTACTATTCCTGAATTTTCCAAAGCTTTCTTTAACGGTTCATAGGATATGTTAAGCAAATGTTTTTCTGTTGTGAGTTCAAAAGTAACCGACAGGATAAAATACTTTCCCTTGTCTAATGTTTTAAATCTGCTGGTTCTATATCCAAAATAACATTCCTCTGAAGTAAACATACGTACTGTATTGTCTGAAAGGCAATAGGTTTTGACAAATTTTATTTTATCCTTTACCTCAACCCCATAGGCACCAATGTTTTGTATTGGAGCAGCACCAACTGTTCCAGGGATCAATGCAAGATTTTCAAGTCCACCATATCCTTTACCAAGGGTATATAAAACAAGAAAATGCCATTCTACACCTCCCATAACCTCGATTAAGACACTATTTCCAGAATGGTTCAATTCAGAAATGCCTGATACTTTATTTTGAATTACAGTTCCACCAAAATCTTCTGTAAAAAGTACATTGCTTCCGCCTCCTAAAATAAGATAAGGATCAGTTTCATTAACCTTTAATGCATCTGCAAATTCGGCAGTATTAGTAATTGAAATAAAATTCTTAGTCTGAACATTGAGTCCAAAAGTATTATAAGGTTTCAGTGAAATGTTATTCTGTACCTGCATATTCAAATGTAATAAATCAAATGAGTTTAGAGGGCTGATCATATTAAGGAAAAGTTAAATTACAATAAACTTTAAAAACTATGGAACCTTTTAAAAGTTTCCATAGTTTTGTGTTTAAATGCATTCTGAAGCAGACATAATAGAAGCCTCGCTGACACTTTTTTCCAGATATGGAATTAAAAGGGTTACAATGGATGATGTTGCAAAAGAACTTGGAATTTCAAAAAAGACTATCTATCAACATTTTTGCGATAAGAAGTTTATAGTTGGTGCAGGAGTTAATATACATATAGAAAACCTTAAAAATAAGCTAGATGAGATTATCAGAAATTCAAAAGACGCAATTCATCAATTGATTGAGATTATGGAATATTTTTCGGAATATTTTCAAAATACGTCTTATTTAATGATTTATGATTTGCAGAAATATTATCCAAAGGAATGGAAAATAATATATAATTTCAAAAATGAGTACATGCTTCACCAGGTTCAGGAAAATCTGAAGTGGGGAATAACAGAAGGTATCTATCGCGCAGATATTGATATTAAGGTGATATCAAAAATCAGGCTACTTGAATCGGAGCTAATTTTTTATCCTGAGAATTTTTCAGTGCAACAATTTGACCTAAGGCATTTGCATACACAGGTATTAACCTATTATATGCATGGGATTGTTTCCTTAAAAGGTCATAAAATTTTGAACAAGTATTTGAAAATCATAGAAGAAAGAGACTATATATGAAAGTTTCGTCATTATTACTAAAAGGAATCGTTTTGCTTTTTGCAAGCGTTGGGGCGGTGTTTGCCCAGGATCAGGTTCATTCAATGAGCATAGTTGATGCAGTGAACTTTGCACTGTCTCACAGCGCATCTGTGCAAAATGCTATTCTTGATGAGAATTCAGCAAAAGCTCAGAAAAAGGAAATTCTTGGTACTGGTCTTCCTCAGTTATCTGCAAATGGGAGCTTCCAATATTTTTACAAAATCCCCACTTCTGTTTTGCCGAATTTTATCGGACAGTCTATAGCTGCCTCTGTTCCGGGCATGGATCCGGGACCTGATTATATTGCGGTACAATTCGGGGTTCCATATAATACTTCTATAGGACTATCTCTGAGTCAGTTGATTTTTAGTGGAGAGTATATTGTTGGAGTAGAAGCTGCAAAGGTGTATGCAGAATTAATGTCCAAGAATATTCAGCGAACAGAAATTGAAACAAAGGAGGCTGTAGTTAAAGCATATTATTCTGTACTTATAAACAGAAAGCGTTTAAACATTGTGGATGCGAATATTTCAAGAATTGAAAAGATTTTAACTGATACTAGAGCATTATATCAAAATGGTTTTGCTGAAAAATTAGACGTAGATAGGTTACAGGTTACATTGAATAATTTAAAGTCTCAGAAAACAAAAACTGAAACTCTTGTTGGTCTCAGTCTTGATTTATTGAAATTTCAGATGGGAATGACTGTTTCAAATCTATTGGAATTAACGGATTCTCTGGAGACGTATTCCATGAAGGTAAATGAGGATATTACATATTCATATGATAGTAGAATAGAATATAAAATGCTTTCAACCCAACAACAGTTATTAAATCTAAATATCAAGCGCAATAAGGCCGGATATCTTCCTACACTTGCAGGATTTGCAACACTCAATACACAATCCTTTAGTAATGGAAAGAATTTTGACATCTATGATTTTAATAAACAGTGGTATCCTAACGGAGTTTTAGGACTTCAGTTAAATTGGAATGTTTTTGATGGATTTCAAAGGAAATACAGAATACAGCAAGCTGACATAGCTTTGAAAAAGTCAAAAGTGGATCAAAAGAACCTGGAGAATGCAATTGATATGCAGGTTAATAATTCCAACCTTGTTTATGAAAATGCCTTGATTACTCTGGAATCCCAAAAGGAGAATGTGCAGCTTGCAGAACAGGTTGTTAAAACAGCTGAAATTAAATATAACGAAGGCGTAGGTTCTTCACTTGAAATTTCAGATGCTAATACTAGTTTGATTGAATCTCAGATTAATCTGCTTGAAGCGATGTATAACATGATTATTGCAAGGATTGAACTTCAAAAAGCCACAGGAAAGCTGTAATTTCATGAAACTGGCTTTTCTGACTATATCCTTATTTTTCTTACTATCCTGTAATAGTAATCCGGGTTGGGTAAATCCTGTCCGTAGGGATATTGTACATGCGGTTTATGCATACGGAAATATATATCCGGAATCGAGATTTGTTTTTAATTCGGTTGTTAGTGCTGAGGTTCGGAAGATAAATGTAAACCCTGGAGATTTTGTCAGAAAAGGTCAGGTTGTTTTTGTTCTTGGGAATGAAATTTCAGATTTAAATGAATCTTCTGCTTTGAATAATCTTAAGCAGGCAGAAAAGAATGCCGGGATAAATTCTGCTCAACTAAACATGATTTATCGGGAGGTTGAAGTTGCAAAAAGCAAATACAATCTGGATTCGATTAATGCAGGAAGATATGAAAGATTGCTTGCTCAAAATGCAGTGTCTAGAAACATGGCTGAACAATTTCAGCTTGCCTTTCAAACTTCGAGGCAAAATTACCTGAAGGCATTATCTGCATGGCAAGCATCCAAGGACAGATTCGAAACGGAGTTATTGAATGCCAGAAATCAATACAAAGCACAAACTGAGCAAAAAGGGGAATTTAACCTTGTTGCACCATTTGATGGCTACATTTTTAATATCAATGTTGAGGAAGGTGACCTTGCATCACCACAAAAAATGTTGGGAGAAATTGGTTTAAGTTCAGGGTTTGAGGCCGATCTTGAAGTAGATGAAACTGATGCCGCCTTTCTTAAAGAAAGTCAAAAAGTATATTTTGAATTGGATGCAAGAAAAGGGGAGTACATAGAGGGAAAAGTCAAAAAAATATATCCCTATGTTGACCCATTGAATAAAGTAGTTAGGGTTATTGCTTCAGTTGATTCATTACCTGTTTCTTTATTATCCGGTATGTCAGTAGAAGCTAATATTCTGATAGAGAAGCGTACTAAAGCTTTGTTGATTCCAAGAAGTTACGTGCTATCAGGTGATAGTTTAATTGTTAATGATGATGATCAGGAGAGGAGAATAAAACTAATTAAAGGTCTTCAGGATATATCCTATGTTGAAGTTTTAAATTCAGATATAAACGAAAAAACTCAGGTTATAATGCCGCGATGATAATGGGTAAAACGGGACTGACATGGAAAATAGCTTCGACCCATTTATGGTCAAAGAAAAGACAGACCTTTCTATCTGTGTTGGGAGTGACCTTTGGTATTGCAGTATATGTATTTCAATCAGGTTTGATAACCGGATTACAGTCTTTTTTTATTGAAAAAACTATTAATTCGACTGCGAATGTGCATATATATTCAGATGTTTTATCCAAAAAACCATCAATAGTTGAAAGAAAGTTTGCGAACGCTTCAACTATGGTTTTTCTAAGCCAGCATAGCAGCAGAACAGATGATCCAAAGCTTAAAAATGGGTTTCAGATTCTAAAATCTATTGAGACTCATCCTGAAGTTTCCGGAGCCTCTCCCTATTTCAGTTCTCAGGTGATTTTCAAGAAAAGTAATATACAGGTAGCAGGTTATCTGGCAGGAGTGGATATTGATAAAGAGGATAAATTGTTTGATATAACCTCAACACTTACAGTTGGTCAGGTATCTGGCCTTAAATCAGTTTCGAATGGAGTAATATTAGGAAATACAATTGCCGAAAATCTTGGTGCAGAATTGAATGATAGAATCACAGTTATTTCTCCACTGGGTGTAGTACTTGAAATGAAGGTAATTGGTATAAGTAAAAGTGGACTGACAAAAATTGATGCAACCAGAGGATTTTGTGATATTCGAAATGCTCAAAAACTTATGCGAAAGGATGGCAACTATATAACGGATATCAATATCAAACTAAAGAATATTGACCGGGCAGAGCAACTAGCCTTAGATTTTCAGGATCAATATGGATATAAAGCAGAGGACTGGAAAGTTGCGAATGCAAGTACACTGAGTATTTTTAAAGTACAAAATATGGTGACCTACATGGTCATTGTTTCTATTCTAGTGGTATCTGGTTTTGGTATTTTTAATATCCTGATGATGATGATTTATGAGAAAATGTCTGATATAGCTATTTTGAAATCAATTGGATTACGCTCCAGAGATATATTATCCATTTTTCTCGCGGAGGCAATGGTTATAGGACTAATTGGTGGAGTTGTAGGGCTTATTGCAGGATATTTTTTAAGTAGACTTGTTGGGAGTATTCCAATTAAAATAGAAGGCATTGTATCAGTGGATCATTTGATGATCAGTTATTCTCCTTCAATTTATATTTCGGCGTTTGTATTTGCTCTTGTAAGTACAGCAGCAGCAGGATATTTCCCTGCGAGAAAAGCTTCCAAAATTGACCCGGTTATTATTATCAGAAGTAAATAATGGAACCTCTGATAGAATTGCAAAATATTACAAAGAAGTTTACTGAACCGGTTGAATTCAGAGCTTTAGACAATATTTCGTTGACTATAAACAAGGGGGAGTTTGTTTGCATTACTGGCCCTTCTGGCAGCGGCAAATCGACATTATTATATATTTTATCTACCCTTGATTCAATTTACGAGGGAGAGTATTCCTGTGCAGGTACCAGAATGAATGGTTTGACCCAGAACCAGCTTGCAGATTTCAGAAATGAAAATATCGGATTCGTTTTTCAGTTCCATTATCTTCTCCCTGAATTCACGGTTCTTGAGAATGTGATGATTCCTGCGATTCGTAGAAATGTAGAGACGAAGGATAATATCCGTAAGAATGCACTTGAAATTCTTGATTTACTTGGAGTAGCTGATCAGGCTGAGAAAAGCGCAAATAAACTTTCAGGTGGACAACAACAAAGAGTAGCAATAGCAAGGGCATTAATCAATAAGCCTAAGATAATCATGGGAGATGAACCTACCGGAAATCTGGATTCGGTAAATTCAAAAAATGTCTTGCAGATTTTAAAAAATCTAAGAACTACAATAGGTCAGACCGTAATAATTGTGACCCATGATGAGCATTTTGCTTTGGCATCAGACAGACAGATTAAAATAAAAGATGGAAAAATTGAACAATCATAAGACAACACTTCACTTAAGTACTCAAAAGATGAAAAAGACTGTATTAATTTTATTGCCCCTTGCAGTACTCCTGCTTGCATCCTGCGGAGGTGGTTCCAGTGACAAAAAGGCCCAGCTGGAGGGTAAGAAAAAGGAGCTAGCCAAACTACAAGCCGAAATTTCAGCTCTTGAAAAGAGCATGCAGGGAGAAGGAGGGTCTGTCGTCTCAAGAGTAGTTGACGTTAAAGTTATTCCTTTGAAGCCTTCGAAATTCCGCCATTATATCAAAGCTATGGGTAAGGTGGATTCTGACCAGAATGTATTGGTAAGTCCTAAAGTACCTTCTACAATTACTCAGGTTTTTGTAACCGAAGGCCAAACGGTAAGTAAAGGTCAGGTTTTATTTCAATTGGATGATCAGGTTTATATACAATCTCGCGCAGAATTGGAAACAGCCATTGAACTAGCTGAAACTGTATATAAGAAACAGCAAAATTTGTGGAATCAAAAAATTGGAACTGAGATACAATATCTCACAGCCAAAAACAATTATGAAAGTCTTAAAAATAAGCTTGCAACTTTAGGCGATCAGATTGATATGTATAAAGTTAAAGCTCCCTTTAATGGTACTATTGATGAAGTGTTTGGCAAAGTTGGTGAATCAGGAATGCCTGGCATGCCAGTGGTTAGAATAATTAACTATGCAAAAACCAAGATTGTGGCAGATATTTCTGATACCTACTACTCAAAAGTAAAAGTTGGAGATCCTGTAGAGGTTTCTTTTCCTGACCTTGAACAAAAGTTTACTTCCAGAGTTAAAAGCAAAGGGCAGGTGATTAATAATGTGAATAGAACCTTCACAGTTGAAATTGAAGCTGGAAGTATGTCCGGAACTATCCGTCCAAATATGATAGCTGAGGTATTTATAAATGACTATACAGCAAATATGGCAAAAGTAGTTCCACTCAATTTTGTACAAACCGATTTAAAAGGAGACTTTGTATTTACTGTAGGTGAAGAAAAAGGAAAGTCAGTAGCAAAAAGATCTCTTATAGAAAAAGGATTGTATTATGGCGATTCGGTTGAAATTAAAAATGGACTGAATTTTGATGACCAGGTAATTTCTACCGGATATCTGAATGTTACAGAAGGTCAGATCCTTAATATTAAATAAGATAAAATGAAAGAATTTAAATTGTCGACCTGGGCGGTAAACAACCGAACCAGTGTGTATGTCATCACAATTCTTATCATGTTGTTTGGGCTAAGCACCTATAACAACCTGCCAAAAGAGCAGTTCCCTGATATTGTGATTCCAACAATGTATATCGGCACTGTCTATCCTGGGACGACCCCTACCGATATGGAGAATCTCGTTACCAGACCCATAGAAAAGCAGTTAAAATCCATTAACGGAGTAAAGAGAATTACCAGCAATTCGGTTCAGGATTTTTCCATGATAACAGTGGAGTTTACAACCGATGTACCGGTAACAACAGCTAAGGAAAGGGTTAAAGATGCGGTAGATAAAGCAAGGGTTGATTTACCAACCGATCTTCCAAAAGATCCGGATGTTCTGGAAGTGGATTTTTCTGAGTTCCCTATTATGTATGTAAATGTCGCGGCAGACATGGAACCTGAGAAGCTTAAGAAATATGCAAAACTGCTAAAAGATAGAATAGAAACACTGCCTGAAATAACCAGATGTGACATGGTTGGCTCATTGGAAAGAGAAGTTCAGGTAGATGTCGATCTATACAAAGCTCAGGCGGCAAAAATTACACTATCCGATATCGAACGAGCTATAATGACTGAAAATATGAATATTTCCGGTGGTTTGGTTAAGGTTGGAGAAATGCGGAGATCACTCCAAATTGCCGGTCAGTATGTTGATCCTTCGAAAATAGGCGACATTAAAATTAAGTCTATGGAAGGCGCTCCCATCATTCTTAAGGATATTGCAACAGTTACTGAAACCTATAAAGACAGAGAAAGTTATGCACGTTTGGATGGAAAGCCGGTTATTACCTTAAATGTAATTAAACGAAGTGGTGAGAACCTTGTAGAAGCTTCTGATAAAATCCGGGAGATTACAAATAGCACAATTAAAAATGATTTCCCTGAAAATGTTAAGCTTACCATAACTGGTGACCAGTCCTCAACAACCAGAAACACTTTGTCAGATCTGGTGAATTCCATTATTCTGGGATTCATTCTGGTAACGTTGGTACTTATGTTTTTCCTTGGTACAACCAATGCCTTGTTTGTTGGCTTGTCTGTTCCGATTGCATCCTTCATGGCATTTATCTTTTTGCCAACAATTGGGTTTACCCTAAACATGATTGTATTGTTCTCTTTTCTGCTAGCATTGGGAATAGTTGTGGATGATGCCATTGTGGTTGTGGAAAATACGCACAGAATTTTTCATCTCGGAGGAAGGTCAATTAAAGATTCTGTAAAGTTCGCTGCAGGCGAAGTTTTTATACCTGTTCTCGCAGGTACAGCAACCACGTTATGCCCTTTTATACCATTGGCATTCTGGCCAGGTTTGATTGGTAAATTTATGTTTTACCTACCTGTAACACTGATTATAGTTTTATCGGCATCGCTTGTCGTCGCATTTTTTATGAATACGGTATTCGCTGTTTCATTCATGAAAAAAGATCACGAAACAGATACTAAAAAAAGCACAAAAAAGATGTGGCAGTATGTCGGAGGTATGGCAATTCTGGCAGTGCTTTTTTACCTTGGAGGTATTGTCACAGTAGGTAATCTGATTGTTGCATTGGCTTTGGTAATTTTAATTAATCGTTATGTATTTACACCGATGATTCAATCCTTTCAGAAGAAAACGTTACCTGCAATTATGAAGGGATACCGTAGCCTCCTTACCTATTTTATTCACGGAAGAAGACCTATTTATGCCATGTTCGGTATGTTTGGATTGTTTATTTTTTCCATCGTTCTATTCTCAGTTAGGACGCCAAAGGTCATATTTTTTCCACAAGGAGATCCTAATTTTATATATGTTTATCTGGAACTTCCTATTGGGACAGACATTGAGGAAACCAATAAGATTACTGAAGAACTTGAAAAAAGGGTTAAAAAAGTTGTAGGAGAAAATAACCCTTATGTTGAGTCGATAATATCCAATGTGGCCATTGGTGCAGGGGATCCGAGAGAACCGGACAGAAGCTCTACTCCCCACAAGGGAAAAGTAACTGTTGCATTCGTAGAATTCAATAAACGAAATGGCGAATCTACAGCCCCTTTGTTGAATAAAATCAGGAATGAAATGAAAGGAATTCCTGGAGCAATTGTCACAGTTGATAAGGAACAAGATGGGCCGCCGGTTGGGAAACCAATCAATATTGAAATCTCAGGTGAGAACCTTGAACAATTGATTACATTATCTGAAAATGTAAAAGCACATTTGGACAGTTTGCAGATACCTGGTGTGGAAGAAATCAGATCGGATTTTCTAGCCAGAAAACCGGAAGTTAAATTTGAAATTGATCGTGAACGTGCAAATGCTGAGGGAATTTCAACTGCAGCGATTGGCATGGAAATTAGAGGTGCAGTATTTGGTAAGGAAGCTTCTAAATTCAAAAAGGATGAAGATGAGTATCCGATTCAGGTACGCTATGCAAAGCAATACAGAGAGAGCATAGACGCCCTATATAATGCCGATATCAGTTTTATGGATATGAGTTCAGGAATGCGTAAGCAAATTCCGATTTCATCAGTTTCAAAGATAAGTTATGGCAATAGTTATGGAGGTATAAAGCGTAAGGACCTTAAACGGGTAATTACTCTTTCCTCCAATGTTGTGGATGGGTATAATACCAATGAGGTTGTTCAACAGATTCAACAGAATTTAGATGGACTTCCAGTTCCAGAAGAATGTGAAATCAAAATGACAGGG